>Ga0181568_10001285_pt1 | contig 23134 bp, 23 predicted proteins | sample 101ome_20_FD_133758 | JGI IMG/M metagenome (GOLD analysis project Ga0181568, IMG submission 133758) | Coastal salt marsh microbial communities from the Groves Creek Marsh, Skidaway Island, Georgia - 101404AT metaG (megahit assembly) | ecosystem: Environmental > Aquatic > Marine > Intertidal...
GCCATTCCTGACATGCCTGCCATGCGTACCATGCGTATTTCCCCCATGAAGGCGTCCCCTGTCGTTGTGACATTATTCTCTTGTGACCTCGCCCTGCTGTAATGCGGCGTGACCGGCGAACCGGACAAGCTTTTTCCGCGTATCTTCAGCACCACGCGCAAGCGCCCGAAAACAGGCGTGTTGGTCTGCGAACGATGCTATCACAGCGATTTTGAACGAGTAAACTGATGGCTTTTTCAGCAGCGCTCAAGTATTCTTCGCGCCTTTTCAAAACGCCTAAAAAAGATTCCCGGGTATGACCGCACACGTATGCTTCACCATGGACAATCTTGGTGACGCTGCCGATCTTGGCAGGGGTGTCATCAGTGTATCGCGCAAGCCGGGAGAAAGACCTGCCCTGGAACAGGGGTTCCCTGCCCTGCTCGACCTCTACCGCCGTTTCGGCATCACCATCACCCATTTCATTGAAGGCTGGAGCGCCGAGGCTTACCCCGACTACATCGAGAAAGACCTCGCTGATGGTCACAACCTGGGCATGCATGGCTGGCAGCATGAACTGTGGTCGGCCCTGGATTACGACCGTGCCCTGGAAATCGCTACCCGTGCCACCGAAGCCATCACCGCCTATGGCAGTCGTCCCCATGCCTTTCGTGCTCCCGGCGGCAAGCGCACCCGTTTTACCAGTGAAATCCTGACCCAGTTGGGTTACACCATTGATGCCAGCCTATGCCCCTCCGGCCAGGACGGCGGTGAAGTCAGCCGGCTAAGCAAAACGCTCTGGTCAGTGCCCTATGAGTGGGTAGGCGTGGATGCCAGTCACTGGCTTTGGCAGAAAAAGGCCAACGAAGTCGTCTTGCAAGACTGGCGCCAGACCCTGGACAACTGTGCCGACAACAACCGCTACATGCTCTTTATCTGGCATCCGCACGTCATGGGCATCGACAGGGAACGCTTGGCTGTCGGTGAACAGATCCTGGAATACGTCTGCAACAGCGACCGCTTCGTAATCGCCACCATCGACCAACTCGCCAGCCTCTATCGCAACAAGCCCTTTACCTGAGCCATCGGCACGACCCGGGTCACATCCTGGCCGCCCTCGCAGTGGTCATGGCTCCGCTTTCCCATTCGACGCGTTACAATGCGGGACTGATACCGGATCATCATTGGAGCGGGATTGTTCAAACGATTCTTCAGACTGACCGGTGCCCTGTCCCTGCTGGGCATCCTGGTCATTGGCAGCATGCTGGTGCTGACGCCTTTCTATGTCTATGAAGTATTCAACCAGGAACTGCCTGTTGCGCGGGTCGAATTTCAGCGCCTGGGACCCGACAGCTACCTGGCAACGCTGAGCCGCGGTGACTTCTGCACGCTGGAGATATATCCCCTCCAGGGCGACCAGTTCCAGCTCGATGCCGGCTTTGTGAAATGGAAAGGACCGTCTGTGCTGATGGGCTTCAGGCCACGCTATCGTCTCGACCGCCTGACCGGCCGTTACCGGGACGTGCAAAAGCAGAACAGTAACGCCCCGATCGCGCATGATCTCGCTCCGGACATGCTGTTTGATTTTTTTGATGAAAACGGCCGCGACTCCACCGATGGCTGGCTGGTGGACACAACCTACGGCTCATCCGTCTACTACGCCATCGACCCGACCCTGCGCTATACCGTGTATGCCACGGAGGACGGCCTCATTCTGCGCTCGGTATCGGTATCGACCTATTCCGAGACCGGCAATCTGGTCATCGAGGTAACGGATGCCTGCGGCAACAGCGGTGATTCCACACGGGAAGTCCTGCTGGCACTGAACAACATGCTGGGTGCTGACTGACAATCAACCCCGGTAACGGCAGACCTGCTTACAGCATTTTTCACTGATTATGATCCGTTATAAAGTTGGGATGTCATTCCGGTTTTGGACGGGATTTTGCCGTTTAGCTATCGGTCGTTACTTCACGATCACATCTTCATTCGAGGTAAAATGGGCCACCTGATCTCGACTCTGTTGCCGTGCTTCCTCATCACTGGTGCGGCTGCCAATCCACTTATCCATCCCCAAACAGGCAACCACATCACCCGCCACGTTCAAGGAGTTGCAGCTCATGTCGAGGATGCGACCGACGCTCATGAGCAAGGCAATGCCGCCGGGCGGAATACCGACGGTGGAAATCACTGAAGACATAGCGCATCTGTGGAGCCAGCAGGCACGGCTTCACACCAGTGAACTGCAGAACCGAGTTCATGCCTTTCTAGCAGCCACTGACCAGATGCTGGACAGCCTCACGCCGGACAATACGACTGAACAGATCAACAATCCTGACAACTACCTGGCCGTTGAAAAACACTACAACAGCCTGAAACAGATCATTCTCATGCAGACCTCCCTCGGCAATCTGCAAATGGCGGCAATGGCGGATCTTCTGCAGTATGCCAACCAGGTCAAACGTGCTGCCAGGCATCTGTAGAAAGGCGCCCGTCGCCTGAATACCGTGCGTGAATCCCTGCAGCGCAACCCCGCTGGCCAGGTGGAAAAATCCACAGCGACCGATACCGAGAATATTGCCATTCTCCAGGATGCCGCCCAGGAACTCGCCCAGGACTCCCCGGAAGCCGATAACGTGCCACCAGCGGCATAAATCCTTTGCCCTCCCGAGGGGCTTCGCTAGAATGATGGGCCATGCTGATCAAACCCGAACAACTCCTCGCCCAACTCAGGAAACAGCTGCCACCGGTGATCTGGATTACCGGTGATGAAACCCTGCTCGTTCAGGAAGCCTGCGATACCGTACGTCACTTTGCCCGTGAACAGGGTTTTACCGAACGTGAAGTGCATGACGTAAAGACCCAGTTCAACTGGAACATACTCATTGAAGCCGCGAGCAGCCTGTCCCTGTTTGCCGACCGCAAACTCATTGATCTTCGCCTGCACTCTCCCAAGCTCGACAACGACGCCAAGAATGCGCTGCAGGAATATGTGGGTAACCCGGGTGAGGACAACCTGCTGCTGATCACCAGCAGCAAGGTGGAAAAAGCGACACTGTCCACGAAATGGTTCAAGGCCATCGAGTCACAGGGGCTGGTCGTGCAGGTATGGCCGGTGAATGCCCAGCAGTTGCCCGGTTGGATTGCCCAGCGCATGAAGAAGGCCGGGCTGACTGCGGATGCCGATTGTGTCGATATCATTGCCCATCGCGTGGAGGGCAACCTGCTGGCAGCCGCGCAGGAAATCGACAAGCTGGCGGTGCTGGCGGGTGATCGCCACCTGACCCGGGAGATTGTAGCCAGAGCGGTTGCCGACAGTTCACGTTTCAGTGTCTTTGCCCTTCTTGACACCAGCCTCGCTGGCCAGACCGGCAAGGCTCTGAACATGCTCAATCACCTGCGTGCTGAAGGCGACGATCCGCTGAAAATCCTTTTCTTCGTCACGCGCGAAATCCGCAGCTTGCTGCGCATGCAGGAAAAGATCAGCCAGGGCCAGAACATCAACGGCGTCATGCAGTCCGAGCGCGTCTGGCAAAACCGCATGGCCGCCGTCGGCACTGCATTGCGCAATCACAACCTCCAGAGCCTGGAAAAAATCCTCCTCCAGGCCCGCCTCGTCGACCAGTCCGTCAAAGGCCTGATGCACCGCAAACCCTGGGACGATCTCACCAGCATGATCATCGCCCTCGCCAACCCCAACATAAAACTCGCCGACTCCGCCTGATTTTTCCACCAGCCCGAAAAAGAAACATTCTGGAAAAGCAGCTCTGACGATATTTCGCCATGCGGAAATTCGCAGGGAATGAATTTTCAGGCCGGGTGGCAAGGCAAACATGCTTGAAGCGAGCGGATTTTATTCAGGCATAAATGGGCATTGGGCCGGGCGGGTTTAATGCCGCCAAGCGGTCTAAAAAACATTCCCGGAAAAAGTTACCCCAACTTAGATTGTTGATCGGCGTGGTAGGAGGATCTTACCAATGGCCCGCTAGCCACATGATGAAACCCCAGGTCATTCCCGATCCGCGTGTATTCATCAAATTCATCCGGGTGCACAAACCGCTCAACCGGCAGGTGATCACGCGACGGCTGCAGATACTGGCCAATGGTGATCATGTCGATATTGTGGGCGCGCATGTCTTCCATGACCTGGATGACTTCCTCGCGGGTCTCGCCGATTCCCACCATGATGCCGGACTTGGTCAGAACTTCCTGCGCTGAGGCCTTGTAATCCTTCAGCAGGTTGAGAGACCACTGGTAGTCGGAACCCGGGCGCACCTTGCGGTACAGGCTGGGCACTGTTTCGAGGTTGTGGTTGAAGACATCGGGGCGGGTCTTGTTGAGGATATTGATCGCGACATCACCGCGGCCCCGGAAGTCAGGGACCAGGATTTCCACCTTGATGCCGGGGTTCAGCCGACGGGTCTCCGCGATGCAGCGGGCAAAGTGCTCAGCACCGCCATCGCGCAGATCATCACGATCCACCGAAGTCACGACCACGTATTTCAGTCCCATATCGGCGATGGCTTCGGCCAGCTCCTGCGGTTCGTTCTCCATCAGGGCATTCGGGCGACCATGGGCCACATCGCAGAACGGACAGCGCCGAGTGCAGATATCGCCCATGATCATGAAGGTGGCCGTGCCGCCACTGAAACATTCCCCCAGGTTGGGGCAAGAGGCTTCCTCACACACGGAACTGAGCTTGTGCTTGCGCAGGATGGCGCGAATACGTTCCACCTTCTCGTTGTTGCCCAGCGTGACCCGGATCCAGTCCGGCTTGCGCGGAATTTCCACGGTAGGGATGACCTTGACCGGAATACGGGCGACCTTGTCGGCGCCGCGCAGCTTTTCGCCGCGGACAACGGGTTTCAGTGATTCAGTGTCGGACATGTTGCAGATGCTCTTCGGATTGAAGTTGTCAATTATAGCAGAGACTCGGCGAGTGCTCGTTGCAGATCCTGCTGCACACGGGGCAACAGGTCAGCTGGCGCCTCATCAAGCAAGTCGCGCATCTGGGTGGTCTGCAGGCCCGCATAGCCACACGGATTGATCCAGCTGAATGGCGCCAGGTCAATGTCCACGTTCAGGCTCAGGCCATGGTACGAGCAGCCATTCTTGATGCGCAGGCCCAGGGCCGCAATCTTGGCATCGCCGACATAGACACCGGGGGCACCCTGGCGCGTGTCGGCCACAATGCCATAACCGGCCAGCAAGGCGATCAGGCTGTTCTCAATGATATCCACCAAGTGGCGTATACCCATGCCGCGGCGACGGATATCCAGCAACAAATAGGCCACGATCTGGCCGGGGCCGTGATAAGTGACCTGCCCACCCCGGTCGGTTTTCACCAGGGGAATGTCGTGGGCATCCAAGACATGCTCTTCACGTCCCGCCTGTCCCAGGGTGAAAACAGGTTCATGCTGGAGCAGCCAGCATTCGTCCTCTGCCTCCTTGCCGCGGTGGACGGTAAAGTCCTTCATGGCGTTCCAGGTGTCCTGGTAATCCACCACACCCAGGTCGCGAAAGCGCAGAGTCTGTATCGGGGTGATCACGGGGGGGGCTATGGCAAAACCGGCAGACCGCGATCAGATGATCATCGCCGTGCGGCCACTGGCTTTGAGGGCATTGAAGATGTTCTCGATCTGCTGCTCGCTCTGGGCCGTGATGATGACATTCACCGCCAGGTACTTGCCGTGCCGGCTGGGACGAAAACTGATGTCTGCATCCGCAAGGTCGGGAGCGTGCTGGCGAATAATCGCCACGATGGCGTTGCTGAAATCGTTTTCATCCAGCCCCATCACCTTGATGGGGTAGCGGCAGGGATACTCGATTTTCGGCGCGTCTTCATCGCCTGTCAGGTCTTGAATTTTCAACACCGACGACCTCAGGAAAGCAGGCTCAGGAAGAACAGGTGCAGGAAGTCCATGATGCGTTTGATAAAGCTGCCACGCTCCACGGCTTCCATGGCCACCACCGGGCCGTTGTAGTAGACCATGTCACCGAGTTTGACCGTGACATTGCCGAGCACCTGGCCGGCCGCAATCGGTGCCTTCAGGGTGTCATCGATGACCAATTCGGTCTCCATGGCATTTTCTTGGCCTCGCGGCATGGTGATGTAAACCTCGTCAGTCACACCAATATCCACGGCATTGGCCTTACCGGACCAGACGCGGTCTGTCGACAGGACATGGTTGTCGCTGAACAACTGGTGTGTGGCAAAGAAACGGAATCCATAGGTAAGCAGTTTCTGGGATTCGATAGCACGGGCATCAGTAGAGTCTGTCCCCATCACTACTGCGATCAGGCGCATGTCATCACGAACGGCAGAAGCCACCAGGCAGTAACCGGCTTCATCGGTATGGCCGGTCTTGATGCCGTCGACGTTACGATCACGGAACAGCAGGCTGTTGCGGTTAGGCTGGCGAATATCGTTGTAGGTGAATTCCCTTTCGGCGTACATGGCGTAATGGGACGGAAAGCGCTCGATCATTGCCTTGGACAATATGGCCAGATCACGGGCCGACATGGTGTGCTGCGGTGCCGGCAGGCCCGAGGCGTTCATGAAAAAGCTCGAATCCATGCCCAGCAGTTCGGCATGCTGGTTCATCATGTCGGCGAAAGCGTCTTCGCTGCCCGCAATATGTTCAGCGATGGCAACACTGGCATCGTTGCCGGACTGGATGATCATGCCACGCAGCAGGTCTTCCAGGCGGACTTCGGTACCCTCCTGGATGAACATCTTGGAGCCTTCCATCTGCCAGGCCTTGACGCTGACATGCACCATGTCATTCGGCGATACCGTGCCCTGTTCGATTTCGTGGGCCGCTACATAGGACGTCATGATTTTGGTGAGGCTGGCCGGGGGCAGCGGAATATCGGCATTTTCCTCGACCAGGATTTCACCGGTTTTGGCATCCATGAGGATATAACTGGACGCCGCGATCTGCGGCGGTCGCGGAGTGATATTCTGCTGGGCAGCCACGTGTGATCCCAGGAAAGTCAGCATCACCGCGATGACGGCGATGAATCTGGCGCGGCGGGTCTGCTCGAAGTGTCCTTTTGGCAATGGTGTAAGCATGGCGTTTGCTGTTTCCTCTGTCTAATTCGGTCTATTCAGTCTGTTCAGTCTGATTCTGTCAATTAACAACTCACCAGAACTACCTGGTTACTGTGTGCTCTGCGCTTGGCCATGGTCACCCATGGCTGCCCTGCTGCCGCGTTACTGCCGCACGCGGAACGGTTTGCCGAGGCCCGCATCCATGATCATGCTGATCAGGCCCTGCAGGTCCATTGTCTCACTTACCGGCCCGAGGCGCACTCGGTGCAACAGGTTACCGGTGCTGACATCGGCATCGCTACGAATGAATACGGGCAGCGTGGTCAGGCGACTGACCGTGGCAACAATCTGCCGCGCGCTGTCGATATTGCTGAAGGCGGCAATCTGCAAAAATTCTTCCCCGGCGTCGCGTTCAATGAGATCCCGTTCCTGCAGCACATTGTCCAGAAGCGCCGCCTCGGTTTCCACCGCACGGGTGTTGTCTGTTAATAACACAGGTGATCTGTCCGCTGGTGTGTCCAGGGCGGGCATTAATGCCCTGACGCTCACCCGCGCTGTGCCCTTGTCGGCATAATCCAGGTACGCGGCCGCCGCATAGGACAGGTCGACAATGCGCCCGTCATGAAACGGACCACGGTCATTGACCCGCACCACGACGGACTTGCCGTTATCGAGGTTGGTGACTTCCAGGAAGCTGGGAATGGGCAAAGACTTGTGGGCAGCCGACAGCCTGAACATGTCATAGATTTCGCCATTGGAGGTCAGGTGTCCATGGAACTTGCGCCCGTACCACGAGGCCATTCCGGTTTCCTGATAACCCGCTTCACTGGCCATGACCGTGTAGGTCTTGCCGTTTACCGTGTAAGGGCTCTTGTTGCCGGCCAGGGTCCGTGTCACGGGCACTGGCACTACCGGTTTGACTGCAGACAGGTCAATTGGTTCAAGCACCGGACTGTCATCGGCCATGTCGTAGCGGCCGGAACCGGTTTTTTGCGGGGAGGTGGGACTGACGCAGGCTGTCAGGGTGACAGCCAGGAGAAGCAATACGGGTCTGGTGAGTGGATACCAGAATGTCACTGGGGTCTTAACCCTCCGTCTCTCAATCTCACAGGCGTCTGATTATACCTGACTTTTTACCTGCCGTGCCTGCAGTTCCGGCCGCCAGTAAAACTTTTCTCCAGCATCAGGGAATCAGGGTTTTATTGTGGGTGTGTATCGACATCAGGATGCCGAAACCGATCATCAGGGTCAGGATCGACGTACCGCCCAGGCTGACAAGGGGCAGCGGCACACCAACCACCGGCAGAATGCCGCTGACCATGCCGATATTGACGAACACATACACGAAAAAGGTCAGGATGATGCTGCCTGCCAGCAACCGGCTGAAGGTATCCTGGGCCATGGCGGTTATATACAGGCCGCGACCGATGATGCTCATGTACAGCGCCAGCAGAAACAGCATCCCCACCATGCCAAATTCCTCGGCCAGTACTGCCACAATGAAGTCGGTGTGCCCTTCCGGCAGAAAATCCAAGCGTGACTGCACGCCATTCAGCCAACCCTTGCCATAGAAGCCACCGGAGCCGATGGCGGTCTGCGACTGGATGATATTCCAGCCGGCGCCGAGTGGGTCACTTTGCGGATTGAGCAGGGTCTTGATGCGCTGCTTCTGGTAGTCGGACATGTAGAAAATCCACAAAGCGGGGCTCGACAGAATGGCGACCCCGACTATGGAAAACACCAGTTTCCAGCGAATACCCGCCAGCAGCAGGACGAAGATGCCGGACACGGCAATCAGCAGTGCCGTACCCAGATCCGGCTGCACGGCAATCAGGGCAGCGGGCAGCATCACCAGAATAAAAGACCAGAACACATGCTTGAAGCGTGGCGGCAGCTCGCGCTTGCTGAAATAGGCCGCAATGGTCATGGGCAGAGCCACTTTCATGATTTCCGAGGGCTGGAAACGCGGCAGCAAGGGCAGATCCAGCCAGCGCTTGGCACCACCACCGGTGCTGCCAAAGAAGATCACACCCATCAGCAGGCCAAGACCGGCCAGGTACAACCAGGGTGACCATCGCCGCAGCATGCGCATATCAATCTGCGCAATACCAACCATGGCAACAAGAGAAACGATAATGAAGGCGACTTGACGCCGCATCAGGCCGACGCTGCCGTCGGTGGCACTGTAAAGCACCATGAGACCGAAACCGAGGAGTATCAGCAACGCCACCAGCAAGGGGAAATCGATGTGCAGGTATTCCCAGAGACTTTTGCGCCGCCCCAGCCCCTGGCCGATGAAACCCATCTGCCTGGCAAAATCCGGAGAGCTCAAGCGGCCCCCAATGTCATGTCGTCAGTGGCGAAAAGGCTTATAACGCGACTCATTGCGTGACGGTTGCCAGCGGCAAGTCATTGCGACGGGATGGCACCAGATCGGCGATCGTATCACCGGTTGGTATTTCGGGGGCGTCCTCTGCCGGCGCTTCTTCGGAAATCTGGGGATAGCGGAACTCGGGTTTGAGCTCGCCATCTTCCAGCAGGTAGGCATCAAGAATCTCACGGGCAATCGGGCCTGCCACGGCACTGCCACCGGCGCCATGTTCGACGAACACAGCCAGGGCGATCTTCGGATTGCCGATCGGAGCAAAGGAAATAAACCAGGCGTGTTCACGGTATTTTTCCGGCACCTCATCGGCACGGTCGTAGCTGTCGGGAATGGCAATGACCTGCGCGGTACCGGACTTGCCGGCCATGCGGTATTTCACCGGGTTGCCATCGGCAATGTAGGGAAAGGCGGTGCCATAGGTCCGGTATTCGGGGCCATAACCCCTGTTGACGACCATTTCCATCGCTTCGGCGATGAAGTCCCAGTAAGACGGATCATTGAGCTCCACGTCCGGCACAAAACCATGGTTATCCACCGGTGCGCCTTCAACACCAATCTGTTTAAGCATCGACGGGCGATACCACTTGCCCTTATTGGACATCAGCATGGCGGCGGTGGCCATCTGCAAGGGGGTGGCTTCGGTGTAGCCCTGACCGATAAAAGAGTTCAGGGTCTCCCCCGGGTACCACGGCTGGCCCATGGTGTTGCGTTTCCATTCCCTGGACGGCAGCGTGCCCTTGCTGGCACTGGGCAAATCGAGACTGACATTGCGACCGAAACCGAAACGGAACAGGAAGTCGTAGATGCGATCGATGCCCATGTCCATAGCCAGGTCCCAGAAGTAAACGTTGCAGGACTGGTAAATGGCCCGTTGCAGATCGACAGAGCCATGGCCGGATTTGTTGGACCACCAGGTCCAGTCGTAATGGCGGTGTTGGTCGAGGGTGTAATACCCCGGATCGTGAACAACGTCTTCGGGCGTGCGGAAACCTTCGTTGAGCGCCGCCAGTCCGATGAACGGTTTCACCGTGGAACCAGGTGCGTATTTGGCCAGGGAGCGATTGAACAGCGGTAACTGGACAGGGTCATTGAGGGCCGCGTATTGCTTGCGACTCATACCCTGCACAAACAAATTGGGATCAAAGGCCGGCTTGCTCACCAGGGCCAGCACGCCGCCGCTTTCCGGATCGATGGCAACCACCGCACCGCGATATTCACCCAGGGCTGCCATGGCAGCTTTCTGCAGTTCACTGTCTAGGTGCAGCACGATGTTCTGGCCCGGTACCGGGTCGGTACGATCGAGCACTTTCATGACTTGACCGCGCGCGTTTTTCTCAACGGTTTCGTAACCGACCTGCCCGTGCAGCAACGGCTCGTAAAAACTTTCCACGCCCATCTTGCCCATCTGGTGAGTGCCGCTGTAATTCACCGGGTCCAGGGTTTTCAGTTCATCTTCGGTAATACTGCCTAGGTAGCCAACGGCATGGGCAACCGCTTCTCCCTGCGGGTAATGCCTGACCAACTCGGCCTCAACACTGACGCCGGGCAGGCGGAACTGGTTGACGGAAATGCGGGCTATTTCCTCTTCGTTGAGGTTGTAACGAACAGGAACAGCGGAGTAAGGCACGGAACGATTTTTCAGGCGGCTGCGGAATTTCTCCACATCTTCTTCCGTCAGGGAGATCAGCGACTGGATGATTTCAATGGCGCGATCGACATCGCCGGCATGTTCCCTGACCAGTGACAGCGTGAAGCTGGGCACATTTTCTGCCAGCAATACACCATTACGGTCATAGATCAGACCACGTGTGGGCACCACGGACTGGACATGAATGCGGTAGTTATCCGACTTAGTGGAATAGTATTCGTGCTGATTAATCTGGAGATAGAACAGGCGGGCAAGGAGAACTAGAATGAGGAGAAACGCTATTGTGCCACCGACAAGGATGCGGGACAGAACTAGCCGCCTCTCTTGCTGGTGATCCTGTAACGTTATTTTTTCAGCCATAAACGCCTATGCGCCTTGTTGCCACCACGTCAGTTACCATCCTGAAAATAATGTCTGACGGGTATTGGACCTCTGAAGACGACATATCATTCAGGGGTCACCAGGCGCGGGCGGGTGGAGAAATGACCCTACCAGATCCTGCTGTCCTGTCGCAAACACACGTGTTTGGGACGTGTTTACTGACCAGGCCAACCCGGGCTGGCATCTGAGCAAAACCTGGCAAAACCTATTCTCGATGGTATGGATGCCGGTTAAGCACACTCCATACCCGGTACACCTGCTCCGCAACAACGATTCTAACAAGAGTGTGCGGCATAGTTAAAGCCGACAAAGACCAGATTTCTTTAACAGATTCAAGACATTCCGGTGACAAACCATCGGGTCCGCCGACCAGCATGGCAAGGTCAGACCCGCTTTCCATGATGGTCCTGAAGCGTTCTGCCATCGTTTCCGTGGCATGGGCCTTGCCCTTGACGTCCAGCGCCACCAGGTAAGCCCCGGCAGGCACGGCGGCCAGCAGTGCCTTGCCTTCCTTCTCGCAGAGCCTCGCAGCATCCTGACCACCCTTGGTGCGCTTGGCCAGCGGGACTTCGGTTAACACCAACTCAAAGGTCTTCGGCAGGCGTTTCTGGTACTCCCTGGCGCCGGTCTCTACCCAGGCTGGCATTTTGCTGCCAACGGCAATGAGGTGGATTTTCATGACAAGCGTAGCGGGTAGGTCATGACAGGCACACTGACGAGGCGCCTACACGGCCTTGCCCGGCGTCATGCCCCAGAGTGATTCCAGATCATACAGCTTGCGACTTTCTTCCTGCATGACATGCACGATGACGTCACCCAGGTCGATCAGCACCCACTCCGACTGCCCCTTGCCTTCCGAACCAAGGACATGGCCACCCGCCTCTTTCACTTTTTTCTGAACCTCGTCAGCGAGGGAGTTCACATGACGACTGGAGGTGCCGGTCGCGACCACCATGTAGTCGGTAATCGACGTGATGTTGGCCACTTCAAGACAGGCGATATCCCGTCCCTTCATGTCATCCAGTGCTGCAACAACCAGGTCTTTCAGTGCCTGTGACTTCAATGCTCAGTCTCCTGCTGATATAACGCATGTTCTTCAATATAGCGGGCCACCGGTGCCGGCACCAGTTTACCCACTGTTCTGCCCGATGCGATTTCCGCCCTGACCTGCGACGACGAAATGTCGTGCAATGCCAGTTCGGCCACCAGGATGTTGCCGGCCAGCGCCAGCTTCAGTTCATCGGCGTGGGCAACGCCACGCTCATCAAGGGCCTGTCTGACTGACGATTCCAGCTCCGGTTGATAACCAGGGCGGGCCGCCACGACCACATGGACCAGGTCTAGTATGTCCTGCCACTGGTACCAAGTGTGGAACTGGTTGAATGCATCCTGGCCCAGGATGTAATACAACCTCGCCCCGGGCCGTTCCGCCCTGATCGCCTTCAGGGTCAGGCAGGTGTATGAAGGTTCCCTGCTGCGGCACTCCCTGTCATCGATTGCGAGCCCCGGTACACCGGCGATGGCCAGGGACAACATGTCACTGCGCGCCTGCGCCGATGCTGACAGGAACTTGCCGTGCACTGGTTGTCCGCAGGGCAACAGATCGAGGCGGTCAATTTTCAGCAGGGCCAGGGAAGCGTTGGCAATGGCAAGGTGACCAAGGTGGACAGGATCAAACATCCCGCCCATCAGGCCGATATCCGTCATGATGGAGGAATCTGTCACCTATTTGCGAATATGCCCGTCACCCAGCACGACATACTTCTGCGAGGTCAGGCCTTCCAGGCCGACCGGGCCACGGGCGTGAATCTTGTCGGTGGAAATACCGATCTCCGCACCGAGACCGTATTCAAAGCCGTCGGCAAAGCGCGGTGAGGCATTGATCATCACGGAACTGGAATCCACTTCACGCAGGAAGTGGCGGCCACGACTGTAGTCCTCGGTGACAATGGTATCGGTGTGCTGCGAACCGTAGGTATTGATGTGGGCGATGGCTTCATCGATATCTGCTACGACCTTGATGGCGAGAATCGGACCCAGGTATTCCGTGCGCCAGTCTTCCTCGCTGGCCGCTTCTGCCGACGGCAGGATGGCCCGGGTTTTATCGCAGCCACGCAATTCCACACCGTAGTCGCTGTAAACCTGTTCCAGTTGCGGCAACACGGTTTCAGCCATGGACTCGGCCACCAGCAGGGTTTCCATGGCGTTGCAGACCCCGTAACGATGGGTCTTGGCATTCAGGGCAATATTCACGGCCTTGGTCATGTCGGCACCGTCATCGATGTAGACATGGCAGATTCCGTCGAGATGCTTGATGACCGGCACGCGGGCATCGCGGCTGATACGCTCGATCAGGCCCTTGCCACCCCGAGGCACGATGACGTCGACATACTCAGGTATAGTGATCATTTCACCGACCGCGGCACGGTCCGTGGTCGCTACCAGCTGGACTGCTGTTGCAGGCAGGCCGGCACTTGCCAGTCCCTGCCGAATGCAGTCGGCAATGGCCTGGTTGGAATGAATGGCTTCGGAGCCACCACGCAAAATGGTGGCATTGCCAGACTTCAGGCACAGGCTGGCGGCTTCCACGGTAACGTTGGGACGCGATTCATAGATGATGCCGATGACACCGAGCGGCACCCGCATGCGACCCACCTGGATGCCACTGGGCCTATAGCGCATGTCAGTGATCTCACCGATGGGATCGGCAAGCGCGGCAACCTGGCGCAGGCCCTCGAGCATGGTATCTATGCGTGCCGGGGTCAGCTGCAGGCGATCCAGCATTGCCGGCTCCAGCCCCTTGTCCTGGCCAGCCTTGAGATCGCGAGCATTGGCGGCGACCAGTTCATCGCGGGTACTGTCGATGGCTGCCAGGGCGCCCATCAGCGCGGCATTCTTGGCATGGGTGTCGGCAGCGGCCATAACACGCGAGGCCGCACGGGCTTGCTGGCCCAGCGCCTGCATCTGCTGTTTGATGATGTTTTCAGCTTCGCTCATGAAATTCGGGATTCAGGTGAGTTTGCAAGGGCGGCAGTATACCCCATATGAGGGGTTATCAGTCAGACGGGATACTGGTAAACAGTCTCCGGCCTAGGATCGTTTCACGGCCAGCAGTTTCATCAATACCGCTTTGTCCCCGGCGACCAATCTGGCCTTGTCGGCACGACTGCACTTCTTGATACGCGCTTCCAGGATTGAGGCCTCGCTTCTGTCACGCGCTGGCCGGGTATAAACCAGGGTCAGGGGGCCTTTTCCGCGCAGGCTTTTCGCGCCTTTACGGTCGCCACCGTGTTCTGCAAGCCGGCGCTCGGGGTCGGTGGTGATGCCGGTATAGTAAAGGCCGGCAGCGGTTTGCAGGATGTAGACGAACCAATCGGATTTCATGAAGCGGTGCGCATATTACCCGGTGTGTTGGCGGCCAACAAAGGGCCGGAGACTGGCAATTCAGGGAGTTTCCGGGTATAAATGCGCCCCTGAATTTTCGGGCCCCCGGCCCCACCTGCTGACAGGCAGCTGATTTTTCCGACCGCGGCTGCCTGTAGTTTTATCTTTTCACAGACTCCCAAACGGTAACCCCTCGTCATGTTCAAGATACAGATTTTTAATCAGATTTCTGACAAGGGACTCACACGTCTTCCCAAACAAGAGTATCAGGTTTCTCCGGATGAGGAGAACGCCGACGCCATCCTCGTGCGCAGCGCCAAAATGTCCCGTGACCATCTCGGTTCAAACCTGAAAGCCGTTGCCCGCGCCGGTGCCGGCACCAACAATATTCCGGTTGAAGAATATACCCGTGAAGGGGTGGTCGTGTTCAACACGCCCGGTGCCAATGCCAATGCTGTGAAGGAACTGGTCCTGTGCAGCCTGCTGCTGGCCTCACGCGGCATTCTGCCCGGCATCAACTGGGTCAACAGCCAGTCCGCCGACCTGGATGCGGCAGAGCTGTCGAAATTGGTCGAGTCGGAAAAGAAACACTTCAAGGGCATGGAACTGAAAGGCAAGACTCTGGGTATCGTCGGCCTGGGTGCGATAGGCGCGCAGGTGGCCGATGCCGCTATTGAGCTGGGCATGAAAGTGCTGGGTTACGATCCCGCCATATCCGTCGATGCCGCCTGGCGCCTGGCCAACCAGATTGAAAAGCAGGAAAACTTGACCTCACTGATTTCACGTTCGGACTTTGTCACACTGCATTTACCGGTACTGGAATCGACCCGCAACCTGATCGACCGCAAGATCATCAATTATTTCAAGTCGGGCGCTGTGCTGCTGAACTTTTCCCGCGATGCCCTTGTGGACGAGGAAGCCCTGCTCGATGCCATGAACCATGGCCGCATTTCCCGTTATGTCACCGACTTTCCCACACCCGGCCTGCTCGGCAACAAGCGCGCCATCCTGCTGCCTCACATTGGTGCCAGCACGGACGAGGCTGAGGAAAACTGTGCCATTATGGCTGTCGATCAGCTGCGTGATTTCCTGGAAAACGGCAACATCCGCAATTCCGTGAACTTTCCCAACCTGTCACTGGAAAAATCCGATGGCTACCGACTCGCCATCATCAACCAGAACGTACCGCGCATGTTGGGACAGATACTCTCCATCCTTGCCGACAAGGACATCAACGTCATCGACATGCTGAACAAAAGCCGGGACGATATTGCCTACAACCTGATCGATATTGAATCCGAGCCCAGCGCCGACACCTTGGAAGAACTGCGACACATCGAACATGTGATCAAGGTCTGGCAGGTCTGATCCGACAACCCCTCTAACGCGTAATCTGACAACATCATGAGCACACCCGTATACAATTTTGGCGCCGGCCCGGCCATGCTGCCGATCCCGGTCATGGAAAAAATCCGCGACGAACTGCTGGACTACAACGGCATGGGCGTTTCCGTCATCGAAATCAGCCATCGTTCGGAAGAGTTCGAAGCCATCCTGGCCCGCTGCGACACGCTGGTACGCGAGATCGCTCACCTGCCGGACAACTACCGAATCCTGTATACCCACGGCGGTGCCCGCATGCTGTTCTCGGCCATTCCGATGAACCTGCTGCCGCTCAAACCGGCGCAGATGGCGGTATACAGCGAGACCGGCAATTTCTCCAGGCAGGCCAACGTGGAAGCTCGGCGCTATGGCGATATCCGGGTAGCCAGCAGCGGCGAGGCCAACAACTACGACCGCCTGCCGCCGTTCACCCGCGACATGGTGCCGGATGAGGCATCCTATGCCTACATCACCAGCAACAACACCATCTATGGCACGCAGTACAAGGAATATCCAGACATGGGTGACATTCCGCTAGTGGTAGATGCCACCTCGGACATGCTGTCACGCCCAATTGACTTTACCCGTGTGGATCTGATGTTCGCCAGTCTCCAGAAAAATCTCGGACCTTCCGGCCTGGCGGCGGTGCTCATCCATGAAGATCTGATTGGTCATGCCATGCCCAACACCCCTTCCCTGCTCGACTTCAAGGTGTATAACGATTCGCATTCCCTCTCGAACACCAACAACACCTTTGCCATCTACGTCATGTGCCTGGTGATGGAGTGGCTGAAAGACCAGGGCGGGGTCGAAGCCATGGCAAAGATCAACGAGGACAAGGCCAACCTGCTTTATGACCTCATCGATGCCAGTGATTTCTACAGCGGCTCAGCCCACATCGCTGATCGTTCTCTCATGAACGTGATCTTCAACCTGCCCAATGAAGAGCTGACGGCCCAGTTTCTGAAAGAAGCACTGGAAAATGGCTTGTATGCCCTGAAAGGACATCGTGCGGTAGGCGGTATTAGAGCGTCGATCTACAACGCGATGCCCGTTGCCGGTTGCGAAACCCTGGCGGGCTTCATGCGGGAGTTCGAACGCACGAACGGCTAAATCAGCCGCCCGAGTCATGAAATATCAGCGCCGGGTTTCCAGCAGACTGATGTTGTGCTCGATGGTGTTGCGCACGGGCTCGTTGGTTTCACTGATCAGGCTCAGGGCCAACTCGTAATCTGTCAGCGCTTCATCCAGTCTGCCTGCGACAAACTTGGCCGTACCCCGGTTGTTCACCGCTGACCACTTGCCAGGCTCAAAAGCCATGGCCGTGGTGCAGGCTGCTATAGCATCATCAAACCGCTTCATGCTGGTCAATATCGTACAGTAGGCATTCCACGCGTAATATTTGCGCTTGGTTTCATGCCTGAGTGCAACGCGTTCCACTTCTTCAAGATACGCCTCGGCTGCCTTTAGTGCTTCGTTGGTGCGACCTTCATCGAGCAACTGCCGCACAAGTTCCACCTCATCGGGTTCCTCGAGTGACAGTATTCGGGACGGCATGGCCTTGGAGTTCTTCAGGTTCGTGCCGGTGCGGGTTGGCTGCGCCGACAGGCTCTGACTGAAGATGGCTGCAAGCAGGCTCAGGCTTGCAACCAGGACAAATGTTGAATTTTTCATTGACAGGATCCCCTTGCTTTTCCTTATCCCTGCCAGCTGGCTGTCTGACACCTTGTGTCGGGATGTTGAACGTCACAAGCCCTTGCATGAAGCGGCGGGTCCGAGGTGGCCAGAGAAGTATTAAAAGTATATGCCTGTGCACAGTCCCAGGGCAATTCACCTGACCACACAACGCTTATCCCTTTACAGACAGGCAATCAGGTGAAAATCTTGCACGCTGCCCTGACGTCAGAAACGCAGGGTTTTCGTGTACTTGAGCACCACTTCGGCGTTATTGGCGCTCAGGTTGGTAAACGCACCTTCCGACTGAAAGTTGTAGTTGATGACCAGGAAGAGATCCTCGCCCGCTTGCGGGTTCCAGCGCAGACGGCTGTTGAGGCCGGCAACATTGGAAAAGTTGTCGTACTGAATCAGGTTGATCCATGACCACTTGGAGTTGAACGCATAGTTGGCATTGGCAGAGATCAGGCGCACATCGAAATCACCGCCCTGCACCGGCAGGCTGATGTCCTGGTAACTGTAGTTCAAGCCCAGGTTGATGTGCTCGTTGGGACGCCAGTCGAAACCAGTGCGGATTTCAGTGCGTTCACCGTTGAAGTAGTCGCCGATGTTGAGGCGAAGACTGGGCGAAAATGCCCGCTGGTTGGAAATGCGGAATTCGCCATTGAAGCCACTGAAGGTGTAATCACCGGCCGGAATGATCACGCCGGGGCGAATGGCAAAATCACGCCGCAACCCTTCCCGGTTGCGGTACATGCCGACACCGATCTGGTCACCACGATGGGTATTGAAGTTGATCATGCGCCAGAACCAGTTTTCGCTCTGCATTTCCTTGGTGTCCAGGAAGCGTGTGTGATCGAAACGCATGAAGGAGAATACATTACGGAACCACTTGTTATTGCGGAAGAAGTAGCGGCCGCTGCCCCCCACGCCAAAACTTTCCACGCCCTTATTATTGGCAAAACCCAGCGCAGGATTGAAGTCTTCGCCCAGGAAGTCGTAGCTTGCGAACATACCAAAACCGTTGTTGGAGGTATCGAGGTTGGCGGACAGGCCAAAGGCCTTGTCATTGCCATTCAGGCCCTTGGTATCGGATTGCTGGTACCAGGCATTGCCGCGCAAGGTGTGGCTGTCCGAGAAACGGGTGTTCTGATAGCGGAAATCAACACCTGCAAGCGTGTTGTCAGTTTCACTGGTCGGATCACCGTGGGTCACGATGGCGCCAATACTTGACTCAGACAGGATGTTTGCCGAAGCACGGCCGACAAATAAGTTCTGTCCATCAAGGGTGCCGGATTCGCCCTGGGCGACCGCGAGGCCACCGACATTCCAGGGGCCGACACGGCCCGTCAGCTTGACCCCGGCATCAATGTCGACAGGCTGGCCTCTGGAACTCAAACCAATGCGGCGGGAATAGAACGGAATGCCGTTTCCGCCCAAACCGCCGAAGGTAAAGATATCGACATCCTGCAGGAAGAAGTCACGCTTCTCTGGGAAAAACAGGGAAAACCGGCTCAGGTTGACCTGGCGGTTGTCCACTTCGGTTGCCGAGAAGTCAGTATTGAACGTCACCGCACCGGTCAGGTTAGGCGTGATCTTGTAAAACACATTCAGGGACGGATCAATGCGATTTCCCGATGTACCGCCGGGCGTGAAGTCATTGGTAGCCGCCGTGGTGATGGACGGAATGATGTCCAGGCCCTTGCCCTGGCGAATATCATAGATCCCGGCAATCAGGCCGGTCGTGCTCGGATTGATGTTGCGATTGAAGGAGGACCAGGCCATCTCTTCGTTCTTGCGTGCCACGGTTCGGGCGATGGTGAAACCCCACTCGTCGGTTTCCGGGTCGAAGTTCAGGGTGTTGAAAGGGATGGCGACCTCGGCCGTCCAGCCCTTCTCATCGATACGTGATTCTACTCGCCAGATACCGGTCCAGTCCCGATTCAGGCTGTTCGGGTTCTCATACACGCCTTCGCGACGGATGCCGTTCGGGTTGACCTGGAAGTGGTAACCGGTACGGCCGTTGTTGAACGTATCCAGGATGAACTCGAAGGCATCGTCACTGCCCAGGCCACCACCCTGTACCAGCTGGCGCGCGATGATGCCATCGGCTTCGCTATCGTAAAGACGGGCACCGACATAGAAAAAGCGGTCGGTATAGGCAATGTAAAACTCGGATTGTTCGGACGGCTGGCCATGATCCACCGGCTGAAACTGGTGCAGGTCGGAAATGACGGTAGCTGTCTGCCAGATGGCATCATCAAGGACGCCGTCAATCTCGGGCTCCATGTCATCGACAAAGCGGGTGATCTGGATTTTTTTGCGACTGGCTTCGGTATCGAGGTTGCCGGCAAACTCGCTGCGGCTGTCCGTGACGAATTCACTTTCGGGCAGCTGCGCCAGGACAACCAACGGTAGCAGCAGGACGGCGGAAAAGAGTCTGGAGAGGGCTTTTTTAAAGGACATGTGTCACTGCAGGAATTTGGTATGACGCGCAGTATAATGATGCAGCGCAACATAGCAAGTAAATCGCCCGCAAGCCCTTGTGACTCCTTAGAATATTCACAATGTTTGTGCACTTGGTCCGGTTGCTAAAAGAGTCAGGGTACCCTGTCCCCGAAACCGTCCGGGCAGCACTGGCCGCCAGTATCTGATGCCGCGTTAAAACGAGGAGCCCGGCTCCTTTAGAAAAGCCTCTTCTGCGGCCGTGGTGGACCTGCCAAGCACCGCATTGCGGTGGGGGTAGCGGCCGAAACGGTCGATGATCGCCTTGTGCCGGTGCTCGAAATCCAGGGTGTTTTCCAGCCCGGGCCGGTCGAAGAGAATGACTGCCTCGGTGTGAATGAGCCCCGATTCACTGTGCATGTAGGGCATGATGAGAAAGGGCTGTTGCCGTGTTTCCAAAGCGTCCAGCGCACCTGATCGCACCGCTTCCTGCGCCAGCACCAGAGCCAGGCCATCACTGGCAAAGGCCCGGGCATCATCGCGGGAGAGATTGCGGGAAAACTGGTCCAGCACAATGATCTCGGCCAGTCGCCCCAGGGCGGTTTCCCGCCAAGCAAACAACTCGCCTGCAGCGGCAGCGGTATGCACTGCGGCAAAGCGCTCCCTGATCAGGGCATCAAAAGCCTGGTCTTTACGGAACCAGAGGGCGGGATCGATTTCGTCAAACCAGAAAGCGAGCACATCGTCGGCGGTCACGGAACTGGGACTGGGACTTTGCATCACTCAGGATTCGTGGTGTTCATACAACCATTCAAGCAGGTCGTTCCACATGCTCTGGATTTGGTCAGTACTGGGCATGATGCCGGCTGAAGGCAATTCCATCGTGACCACGGGTATGCCCAGGTTGATGCCGGCATAGTTGCCGAGCGAGCAGGGGTAGACCCCGAGCAGGTGCAGATGCAGTTCACCGATCTGCTGGGGTGGCTCGGGTGGGCCGTCATAATCCAGCAAGTGATACGGGGCGTGCACGGAGACGATGACATCGGGTTTCCAGGTTTCAATCTAGTTCACGACCCATTGCACTTCCGGCTCACTGGCCGGGGCATTGCCGGGAAACCGGCGCGGGTTGCGATTGGTAATGTTCTGCCAGTAATCCTCTGCCAGATCCAGCCAGTCCTGAGAGGGAAAATTGCGATTCAGGTCCACCCCGTTGGCGTTCTGGCGCACAGCCTGCCCGTCCAGCAGACCATCGGGATTGACCGTGGGTGCAAAGCGCCACTGGAAATCGGTATTGCCGCTGGCATTCAGCAACTCCATCCAGCGGAACATGATGGAGATGGACGAATATTCGTCTCCGTGAATCCCGCCCATGATGAGGATACGGGTCTTTTTCCGGGTGTCCTGGGGGCTATCGTTGGTTTCAGCCGGAATAAAATCGCGAACCACGATCGGCCTGCTCTGCACCGTGTAGCCGGAGGTAACCCTCAATGGCTGGGCCAGGCAGTCTTCCACTGACACGCTGCCGAGTTTATTGCCGATTTCCTGGCACAGGGCCTGCACCTGGCGCACTTCCATTTCTGCAGGGACCTGCTCCCGCGGGACCGGAGAGACGACAGCAACAGCAGGTTCCTGGCTGCCTTGAGCCTCGGGTGCGGTTGTGGGTGCATCTGGTGTGCTGGCCATTTCGCCGGGGCCTGTGTCTGCGACATCATTCCTGGCCACGGATGAATCAGCTTGCGCGTCACGCCGGGCGGTTTCCTGCTCAGGTCGGAGTGACTCTGCAGAGACCGGTTCAGGGGTGTCAGTTGATACGGGCGGCGCTGAAACTACAGATCCGGTTGTGGTTGCCGGTGTTTCCGTGGTCGGGGCAATCTGTGCGCAACCTGCAGCCAGCAGCAACAGGGCAACCAAGGCGAGAATTCTGCTATTCAATGTGACAATCACTCGTCTCAGTCCTGGGGCATTGCAAGGGGCAACGTGAGTCCATGTTTGGGGAGGTAATTAAACAGCAAATCACTATAGGGCATTTAGCAGACCCGGGCTAGCCGTTGCCTTCATAGACAATTTCCCAGCCAGTGGCGGTTTCACGCCACTGCTGCTCTTTCCAGCCGCGCCAGGTGTAGTTGCTGCTTTTGTAATCCTGTTAGTAGCGCACAGTCACCAGTTCGGGATGAGCGGGATCGGCAAAAAAACTGACTTCGGTGGCATTCACGTCTATCCAGCGCTTGCTGTTGTTGACGCGACTCTTGTAGTCAGCCGATTGCGGCTGAAGTCGCTGAAATCATCGGCGTAATACGACAGGTACTGCGGATTGTTCCTTGCCGACCAGGCTTCGCGCCAGCCGTTGAATGCCGTTGCCAGGCTTTGCCCGCGTTCGCTGGCGTCACTGGCTGGCACCCATTGCAGCGGGCTGTCGGCCAGGATGATATGGGTCTGTCCGGTGGTGATGTACGCAGCCAGTGCCACCAGCGTGTCATTGTCCACCACAACACACCCGTCACTGTCGAGCAGGGGACGGCTGTCCACATCCTTGGGCAGGCCATGTAACCAGATGCCCGACCCGGTCCGGTGGCGTTGCCGGTCATACAGATTGTGATAGTTCAGCGGGTAGGCTCCCAGGCCATAAAAATCGATGAGCTGCTCATCCTCGCGAAACAAGGTCGGGCGGTATACGTCCACCGGGGTGCGGCAGTCGCCTTCCACCTCCTTGCCAAACCCGTTCTTACCAATGGACACCGGAATCACCTGGCGCACGGCCATGCAGCCCTCGGGCTGACTTTCCAGCACACTGAGCCGGCCC
>Ga0181568_10001287_pt1 | contig 23091 bp, 23 predicted proteins | sample 101ome_20_FD_133758 | JGI IMG/M metagenome (GOLD analysis project Ga0181568, IMG submission 133758) | Coastal salt marsh microbial communities from the Groves Creek Marsh, Skidaway Island, Georgia - 101404AT metaG (megahit assembly) | ecosystem: Environmental > Aquatic > Marine > Intertidal...
CTTAGTTGGGGGTGGGTGAGGCTGCGCTTCATGGCGTATTCGAGCCTGTCTTCGACAAGGAGGGTTAAGTCGTAACAAGGTATCTGTAGGGGAACCTGCAGATGGATCACCTCCTAAGAAACCCGGAGGCTGGGGTCATTCGTGACCCCAGTCTCCAACCTTTTTTTATCAACCCTGAGGTTTACTTTTTACACCAGTTGGTGTTAATGTTGGGGGTTTTCCAACTTCTCTTCAATGCTGGTCCTGAACGTAAGGAGGGTGAGCGTTGGTGCTGCTGCGTTGACCGTAATGGTGGCGCCACGGTTGAAGTGGACCTCGTCCCATCCATCTGGAACAACGTAGCCCCGATGCATATCTGAGGTGATGGTGGTGTCCTTCTCGGTCCAATCTGCCCATGCCCAAGGATGAGTGGCCCGCTGCTCGTGGGCTATGTCCCTTGCTAGGACGAAGTAATGGGATGGCGTGCGATTGATCTCTGCTTTCTTTCGCAATCGTGCAAACTCCTCGCTGCTCATAGCATGTCTCAACCACGCACCCTGGCCAAACCACGTCGAGAACAGCAGCCCACTGCTGTGCTGGTGAAGTTGGTCGTCTCCTCTTCGGAGATGGTATTTGCTCGGAGCGTACTGGTGGGTGTTTGCAATTAGGAGGTCGTTCATGGCGGGGTCGGTGGTGAAGCGATTTCCCGATGTGGTGTCGATGATGGCCTGAAGCCGTGGCAGAACGTTGACAATCGCCGTTCCCTCAATCACGCGTTGGTAGTCCTCAGCAAAGGTGCTAACGGTTGAATCCATGTAAAATCCAAAACTGCCCTCGGGGTCGTCGCTTTGCGGATGCGAATTCACTCCCATGACAGGGGTTGCGGCATCGATGTTGTGGGACAGTGAAGTGAGGGTGCCGTCGCCACCGAACACGATGACGAGGTCACGTGCGATGAAATCCGCCCGCCTTACCTTCTCTCTTGGTTTGAAATCAACATGATGGTGCTTCGCTGTCTCCGTTTGGAGCACCTCTCGAAGGGTATGCAATCCATCGTCATGAACTTCTTCGAAGTTTTTTTTGTAGACGACCAGGATGTTCATCGTGACCCTCCTCGTTGTGTCCCATGTCGCCCTTCCTCAAGAACGCAACCCTTGGTCCATGCTCGGTAAACAACCATAAACGAGATTCATGGAGGTCTTTGCATGGAAGGGACCTCTCCTTGGGGCGATCTGCCTGAAGAACAACCAAAATCGGATGGTGCTCAATCAGCCCCAGCTCCCGTTTCCATTTCCGATGGCTTCGCACCCATGAACTCGGGAACCCTGCTTTCAGGCACGCCTGAAATGCCAACCGGGCAATTGATCTACCTTCAACCGCCATCTAGTGCTGCCAAGGTCATTGGTGTACTTGTCATAATTTACGCCATCTTGGGTCTCTTGGGGAACCTTGTCAGCGCATTTGGTTCTCTGGAAATGGGGAATTCTACCCTGATTGTACTCGATGTGCTCAATCTCGGTATCGGCGGTGCAACCATTGTTGGAGGATGGATGTTGATGAATTATCAACGAAAGGGTGTCATGTTGCTGATTTTGACTATCCTTCTATCAACAGGTGTTGGCGTTGCCCAAATGAGCATGGCCGACGATATCTATGTTCAGATGCTTGAGGAGGGGGACATCACGCAAGAGGAGTATGAAATGATTCAGCAAACAAGCGGCCTCATACAAGGAATTGGTATGGTGATGATGGTGTTCTGTGGAGGTATCTGCGGCCTCATTGTGGCCATTCCATTGATGATTTCGAACAACGGTTTGGATGAAAGTAGACTGTTTGGTTAGGCAGCCTCCACGAAATCGGTCAAGCGTGATGTTCATACCCCTCGTGAGAATGGCACAGGTCATGAACGACGAAGTGGTCATTGTTGGCGGCGCACGCACACCGTTTTGTGAATGGGTCGGAGGAAAGCGAGGCGACGGCAAAGCCGGTGGTGCCTTGAAGACCGTGAGCGCCCAAGAACTGGGGGCCATCGCCATTCAAGGAGCGCTTGAAAAGACCGGTACCGCCGCTGAATCGGTGGACCATGTGGTCATGGGCTACGCTTTGCAAACCTGTTCGCAATCCATCTACGGTGCTCGCCATGCTGGATTGAAAGCAGGCATCCCTCAAGAAGTGCCCATGCTCACCCTGTCTCGTATTTGCGGGTCAGGTATCCAGTCAATTGTCTCTGGTGCACAGATGATCATGCTCGGAGAGGCCAACACCGTCGTCTCTGGCGGCATGGAAAATCTTTCACAGGCACCGCATATCCTCCGAGGTGCTCGTGACGGCTGGAAACTCGGTCGCTCACCAAAGGTGGAGGATTACATGATGACCAACCTGCAAGACATGACCTGTGGATTGTTCATGGCCCAGACCTCCGACGAATTGTGTCGGCGCAAAGGCGTCACCAGGGAGGAAATTGACACCTTCGCTGCGCTTTCACATACAAGAACAACCGCATCCATTGACAACGACGTCTTTGAACAGGAAATTGTCCCGGTCACCATCAAATCCCGAAGAGGGGAGACGGTGTTGACACACAAAGACGAGGACCATGTGGTACGAGGGACGACTCAGGACTCACTTTCGGGGCTTCCTACAGCCTTTGGCCCCGAATCTTTCGTCACCGCCGGCAACGCCTCTGGCGTGGTTGACGGCGCTGCGGCCGTCGTGATCAAATCGGCTGCTCAAGCAGAGGCTGATGGTGATGCACCGCTGGCGCGTATCGTTTCGTGGGGCATCGTGGGTCTCGAGCCGGCCATCATGGCCTATGGCCCAGTCCCCTCCTCAAGGCAGGCTCTTGAACGCGCCAACCTTACCGTAGAAGACATTGACCGTTGGGAAATCAACGAAGCCTTTGCAGGTCAAGCCGTCGCCTGCATCAACGACCTCGGCCTTGACGTTGAGAAGGTGAACGTGAACGGAGGGGCGGTCGGTCTTGGTCATCCACTCGCCGCCACGGGTACCCGATTGGTGCTCACCTTGGCACATGAACTGCAGCGCTGCGGCGGACGCTATGGCGTCGCAACAGCATGTATTGGTGGAGGGCAAGGTATTGCCATGGTCATTGAGTCCATCAAAGGATGAAGTTCCCAACGTCGATGATGTAGCGGGCAAGAATAACGCCAACCAACGCCATGAACACACGCATGATGTTTGTGGTGCTGATGTGCTGAATGCCAACATTGGCTCCCGCAGTAGCACCGCCGTAGGCAACAAAGGGAAGTGCATAGAACCACCAGGGTTGATTGGCAAGCGTAGAGAGCACACCGTCTTGAGAGGTGAGCAGAAGCGTGACGATGGCGATGGGGACGACGACCATCATGATGCTTAAGCTGGAGCCGATTGATGTTCGTGGCTCCAGTCCTGCGGTTTGCTGCAAAACAGGTACGTAAATCACGCCGGCTCCCACGCCGAGCACAGAGGACAGTGCGCCTCCGGCACCGGCACCGAGTCGAAGTGAACCATGCTGAATGGACGCTTGTCCTCGAACACCCAAATCTGAATCGTTGTTGGTTCCGTTCCCGTTGATTTTACCGTAGGTTTTCCAAAGTGCCCACCCGAGCATGGCGATGGAAAGCAGTTTGAACACCATGTCCAGGTCTTCACCCAGGGCGCTCACGATGGCTACGCCTACCAGCGCACCCGCCACGGCGCCAACCAGCGCAGAACGGGTGGCGTCTTTGTCGTACATTCCCTCTTTCCGGTGACGCAAACCGCTCCCGATGCTGACCGCCCACGTCAACAAAAGCGAAACGGCCAACAACGTGCCGTTAATTGGCCAATCCACAACGTAGTGAAGCAGCGGAGCAAACAGCATACCACCGCCCATGCCAACAGGTGCAAACAGAAAGGCGACGACGAAGACCCCAAGCAGCATGATCAGTGAATCAAGCATGCATGGACCCCCGGCCGTGTATGGCTGACCTTACCGAGGCCATCACCCTTCATCATCTTGCCTACCGGGGTTGTAAAGGGCTGTTGGACCCCCCTAAACGTTGATATGGTAATGTGTGCACGAGAAAACATGGGTCCTATGGAATACGCCATTATCGCCGTCGTCGGGGTTGTTTTGCTCATCCTCATCATCTGGTTCTTTTCAACCTGGAATCGACTGGTCAGCCTTGAAGAAAACGCCAACAATGCATGGAGCAACATCGACGTCTTGCTTAATCAACGATACGATATGATTCCCAACTTGGTGAACATCGTGAAAGGCTACGCTACACACGAAAAGGATATTTTCGATCAGTTCGCACAAGCTCGAAACACTGCTGCCGGTGCTCTGGCTCAAGGAGATGTCAAGGGTGTTGCCGCTGCTGAAGGCATGCTTGCAGGCTTAATTCCCCGAATCAACATGGTTGCAGAGCAGTACCCTGACTTGAAGGCCAACCAGAACTTCCTCGGTCTGCAAAACCAACTTGTTTCGTTGGAGAACCAAATCGCTGATCGCCGTGAATTCTACAACGCAGCCTCAACCAACTATAACAAGCAAATCAAGATGATTCCTTCAAACATCGTGGCAGGTATCAAGGGCTGCACCCAGCGAGAACTCTGGACAGTGGCTGCTCACGTTCGAGAGAACGTTGAGATTACCTTTTGATTAGGCACGGAGGCTGCCAGCAGCCGTAAAGAGGTGCTAATTCATGAGCGAGGCTCCTGTTGTTGATGTCCATCCGTCGTTGAGGTTGTTGGGAACGGCTCACATTGCCACATCATCGGTTGAAGCAGTCCGCCAGCAGATTGCTGAGTACCAACCCGATATCGTCGCTGTTGAATTGTGCCAAAGCCGGTACGACACCCTGGTGAACGACCGGCGACTGGACAAGGAAGGCCTCCTGAAAGTCATCAAAGAAGGGAAGGCGCCCATGGTGCTCCTGCAATCCATGCTTTCGGCAGAACAACGGAAATTGGGACTTGATGAGGGGCAACAACCGGGAGCAGAGTTGTTGGCCGCCGTTCAAGCAGGTGAAGAGGCGGGGTGCGAGGTGGCTCTAGTTGATCGGGACATTCAAACCACCCTCCGAAGGGCATGGAAGCGCATGAAGTTCAAGGAAAAATGGAATTTGCTACGTTCACTCCTCGAGGACGACGATGATGATGAGGAACTTGACGTCAATGAATTGCTTGCGAATACGGACTTACTCTCCAGCATGATGGATGAACTCAAGGGTTTTTCTCCCGGGGCAGGAGAGGTGCTCATCGATGAACGGGATGCCTACATTTCTGCGAAACTCGGAGCGCTCGATACCAACAAGCGTGTCCTCGCCGTTCTTGGAGCAGGTCACTTGAAAGGTGTCGAGCGCCACATTGCCCGAGACGATATTTCTATAGAAACGAGTGCACTTGAGGAAATACCGCGCACTTCCCGGCTTCGCCGAGTGGCGCCATGGGCTTTCCCGCTCGTGATGGTTGCGGTCATTGCGGGGGTTTTCTCAACCAGCAGAGACATTGATTGGCTGACATTTTTCACCGTTTGGACCGCTGCCAACGCCGTCTTCGCAGCGCTTGCATGCCTCCTTGCGAGAGGTCATCCTCTGGCCATCCTCACCGCTGCTCTTGCTTCGCCCATTACTTCGCTCAACCCTGCCCTCGCCGCTGGATGGTTTGCGGGCTATGTTCAACTCAAGATGGCTGAACCGACGGCTGAAGATTTGCAGCAGTTTCTGAAACTCGAGGATTTTTCCTCGTTTTGGTCAAATCCAGCGGGGAAGGTCCTTCTGGTCACGGCACTAACGAACCTTGGTTCCATGTTGGGTGCGTGGGCAACGCCGCTCATCCTTCTCGGTGGTTGGAATCTGTGGTAAACGGTTTGAGAGCGTTGAACAGGTCCATGTGCTCCTTCACGTCATGAACCCGTAAGATGTCCACGCCCATTCGATGAGCAACAGCAGCCAGGGCAAGCGTCCCTGGCAGACGGTCTTCTGGCCGTTGCTGGCCCGTTAGGTGGCCGACGATGCTTTTTCTTGAGACCCCCCAGAGCAAACTGGTCGAGGTGGTGCTGAGGAGATCTTTCCCTTCTTGTAACAGCGTAACGTTGTGTTCCTGGGTCTTCCCAAAACCAATACCTGGGTCCAATACGATGAGTTCCTTCGGATGACCCTGAGCAACCAAGTCCTGTTGAACCCGCTCAAGCATGACTCGCACTTCTTCCGCACAGTTGTCGTAGGTTGGGTTTTCTTGCATGGTGCCTGGTTCTCCTTGCATGTGCATCACACACACAGCACATCCTGCATCGACGATCAGTTGGCGCATCACTGGGTTGCGAAGGCCTGAAACATCGTTCACCATATCTGCCCCTGCTTCGAGAGCTCTGCGAGCAACTTCAGGATGGCGCGTGTCAATGGAAATCAAACCCTCTGGACGGGCCGCCCGAAGAGCGGTAATGACCGGGACCACCCGATGGCATTCCTCCTCCGTTCCGATGGGCGCGGCTCCCGGCCGGGTTGATTCTCCACCAACATCGACCCAGGTCGCTCCAGCATCCCACATAGCACAGGCCCGCCCTACTGCGTCCTCGCTGCTGGTTCGGCTTCCACCAAAGAAGGAATCATCGGTCACGTTGATGATGCCCATCAGCCTTGGTGCTCCATTGTAGCGGAGCGCTTTCACCAAACGCCTTCGGCGCGACAACGAAGGGGTGAAGTCCGAGGGCATGAGGTGGCCCACTTCGGCAGGTTTCATAAGATGTTACGACAAAGGCTCCCCATGTCCGAAGTGGATGCGTTGCTGGAAAGCGACACCGTGCTCAGTCTTGACCCATCTCAGGGCAGTGGCGAGCTCCCTCGCGACATGGAATTCGCTGAGCGAATCATTCGACGCCTCAACCCTCGCAATCAACAAGAGATGTTTGAGATGGCTGCTCGTCAGTCAAAACTTGGGGGCATGTTGATCACCCTTATGGTGGTTGTCTGGTGGCTCTTCATTGGCATGAAACAGGACGATATGGCCGCTGCCACCTCCGTCTTCTTCGGCCTTGATTTTGGACAAGCGGCGCTGGCCGTGATGGGTTTGTCGCTTTGTTCGGCCATCTTGACCGAATTCAGTCGTGACATGGGGAAAATTTTGCCATCGACGCTTGCGGGGGGCATGCTCATTCTCGCAGGCCTTTACGTGGCTGAGCCGTTGATTTCTGCCTTGTTCTTGAGTGGATTTGACCTCACCGTCCAAGAGGGCTTGTGGCGCACTGTGCGGCTTGGAGCCCTTTGGGGTGGCATGTCTTTTGGCTCCAACCTCATCGTGAATGCGATGTTGCTCAACTGGTTGATACGCTTCCTTGATACCAATCAGTACGATTTCCCCGGACGGGGGTCCACAAGTCAAGAGTTGACGCCACGTTCAGATCAACCCTCCGAGTAGTCGCTATCCTCTTGAGGCAAAAGCAGGTGGGCTTGCTATGGTCCCCCATCCATTCAAGGTTCTCCGTCTTGGGTACCGAAAAGGTCGGGACCCGCGCATCACCACACATCTTGCGCTAGTTTCTCGGGCATTGGGTGCAACAGACTTCTTGTTGGCAGGGGATGAAGACGATGGCTTGTTTGAAAACGTCCACTCGGTAAACGACCGCTTCGGAGGTTCAATGGCCTGCGAGCATGTGGGTTCCGGGATGGGTTGGTTGAAACGCTTCTCACATGAAGACGCGGGTGACGGACAACCCGGTGTCGTTGTTCACCTGACGATGTACGGTGAACCCTACCGAACAGTGATCCCACGCATCCGAAGAGATCGGCCGGTGACTGTGGTGGTCGGGGGTGCAAAAGTGCCGAGCGGTGTGTTCGAACACGCTCACTACAACGTTGCCGTTGGCAATCAACCACATTCAGAAGTCGCCGCCCTGGCACTCTTCATGGAGGCCTGGTTTGGCGAGGGTGGGACCGAGCGACACTTCCCCGATGCCCGTCTTGTCATCGAACCTTCCGCTCGAGGCAAGGACGTCCACGATTTGGAGCGGTTGGATAAGAGTGATTAGATACTCACTTGATGACTTCCGAGGCTTTTTACTCGTATTTTGATGCGCCATCCACCCCCTCGGGTCAAAGTTGACCGCACCGAATCATTATGTGCGGCCGGTTACGACCAAACTCAATGTTAGGTGAAGGCATCGGGAACACGCGTTCTCTTCCTGCCACTCACCGACTTTACAATCCTTCTCAATTGGAGATTCCAGACGCCGCCGAAGGACTCGCTAACGACGCCCCGCTACCGGACGCCGCCACGGGCCCAGGGGTCTTGTTGACGGCTGATGGAGGCCGCTATCTCGGCGAGTTGTTTGGAGCGAAAGGCATCGGTTCGGGAGAATTGGTGTTCACCACGGGGATGATGGGGTATCAAGAATCCTTGACCGACCCTTCCTTTGCTGGCCAAGTGCTCACCTTTACCTACCCGCTGATTGGCAATTATGGTGTTCACGTCGGTGCCTCGGAGTCGGCCAATGTGTGGCCAAGAGGGGTCGTCGTACGCCACGCCATGCATCAACCTGACCACCGTTATGCAGCAGGAACGGTTGATGAATTCTTGCGACTTCACGGCGTGCCCGGTATTCATCACATCGACACTCGTGCCATCACCAAGCGTGTGAGGGAACTAGGGACGGTGCTCTGTGTCTTTGGACCTGTGGACCAAGAAGAGACCATGAAGAAACAACTCGCTACCATGACCTCTCCGGATTTGGAGGACCTCGTCGACGAAGTTTCCATCGATCAGCCTATTGAATTGAATCCGGGCTCAACCGATGAACTCGGAGCTCGAAAACCGAGGTTGGGTGTTCTTGATTGCGGCGTCAAACACAACATTCTACGACATCTTTGCATGTTGTTTGATGTGGTGTGGTGCCCACCTGATACCTCGTACGAAGATTTGCGGGCTGCTTACAACATCGATGCACTCTTCTGTAGCAACGGGCCAGGGGACCCTGCACACCCGGGTAAGGCAACCGATGCACGCAACACCCTCGCTCGGGCCGTTTCCGATGGTATGCCCGTCATGGGTATTTGCCTCGGTCATCAGTTGATGGGCTTAGCCTCTGGCTTGCAGACCTACAAAATGCGGTACGGCCACCGCGGCGCAAATCAACCGGTGGTTGACTTGCAGGACCGGACCGTTTCCATCACCAGCCAAAATCATGGATTTGCCGTTGCTCATCCCAACGATGGAATGTTGGCGGCCCATCCTACAGGTGCGACCTCGCCACCCGTTTCCAATCAACACGGCGCCGAGGTTGAGGTTCGTTACATCAATGCCAACGACGGGACGGTCGAAGGATTGGACGTGATTGGAAAACCCTGCTTTACGGTTCAATTTCACCCGGAAGCTTGCCCCGGACCTCACGATGCTGCGCCGTTGTTCCTGCGGTTCCGAGCCGTCGTTGACGCCCATCTTGGAGGTGATTCCTGATGCCTCGTCGTGACGACCTTGAAACCATCATGGTGTTGGGAAGTGGACCGATCAAAATTGGCCAGGCCGCTGAATTTGATTTTTCAGGTTCACAGGCCGTGCGTGCCCTGCGAGAAGACGGATACAAGGTCATCTTGGTCAATTCCAACCCTGCGACCATTCAAAACGACCCCGAAATGGCTGACATCGTGTACATCGAGCCGCTGCTCCCCGCAACCATCGCTCGAATTTTGGAGAAGGAACGGCCCTGTGCCCTTTTGGCGGGCATGGGCGGTCAGACGGCGTTGAACATCGCCAGCGAACTGTCCCACAATGGAACCCTTGAACGTCTTGGTGTGGAACTCATTGGTTCGGATTTAGACGCCATTGACAAGGCGGAAGACCGTGAATTGTTCAACCAGGTATGTGAATCCATCAACCTCCCGATCAGTCAGGCGGTTGCCTGCAATTCCATTGACGAGGTCATCGCTGCTGCCGAACTCATTGGTAGTTGGCCCATCCTTATCCGTCCCGCCTTTACCCTCGGGGGGTTGGGCGGCGGTACAGCACGGGACATGGGCGAGCTGGTGGAAATATCTCAACTCGGTCTCCGCAATTCCCGTATATCTCAGGTGCTCATTGAAGAATCCATTCTGGGCTGGCAAGAGTTGGAATACGAAGTCATGCGAGACGAGGCAGACAACGCCACCATCGTTTGTACCATGGAAAACATCGACCCGATGGGGGTCCACACCGGTGAATCCACGGTTGTGGCGCCGCTCCAATCCTTCAGCGATGCAGACCATCAACGGTTGAGAAACCAAGCGCTTGCCCTGATTCGTGCGTTGAACATCAAAGGCGGCTGCAACGTTCAGTTCGCTTTCAACCAGTTCACTGGAGAGATTCGGGTGATCGAAGTCAACCCCCGTGTTTCCCGTTCCTCTGCGTTAGCATCGAAGGCTACGGGCTATCCCATCGCCCGAATGGCTGCTAAAATTGCGGTGGGTTACACGTTGGATGAACTACCAAATCCAATCACCGGTGAGGGGACGACCGCTGCGTTTGAACCCACGCTGGATTATTGCGTTGTCAAAATTCCCCGTTGGCCGTTTGACAAATTCCGAACTGCTGACCGAACACTGGGGACATCAATGAAATCAACCGGTGAGGTCATGGCCATAGGTCGGAATTTCGAGGAGGCTTTTCTCAAGGCTTGGGCGTCTTTGGAACAAGGCTGTGCACATCCGCGGCCCTTGACCCGAGCCGATGAGTCAGAAGGCGAAGGAATGTCGCAGCGTGCGCATGAAGCGCTTCCCGATGCCACCCTCGTCAACTGGTTGGCCGTGGCTACCGACCGAAGAATGGGGGCGTTGTTGGAGGCGTTCCGGCGTGGCTGGACCGTCGATCACGTACACGAAATCACCCGCATCACCCGTTGGTTCCTCTATGGGTTCGAGCGGTTGGCCATGATGGAACGGGAAATCGTCGAACGCGGGGCCTCGCCTGCTGAACTCAACGAAGAAGAACTACGTCGGTGGAAAAGCTACGGTTTCAGCGATGCCCACATCGCCGATGCGTTGGCCGGGTTCCCACCAGAGGGCCTCAAATCACTCGCCTCGGGGCAGGACGAACGGGCTGTCATGCAACGACGTCACGAACTAAATCTCCATCCTGTCTACAGAATGGTCGATTCCTGCGCAGCGGAATTTGCAGCCAAGACGCCGTACTATTACTCGACCTACGAGCCGTTTGGCGCACCGGGCATTGACCTGATCCCAAACATCGAGGAACGGACCAAGGAGCGTTTGGTTGCCATAGGAAGCGGGCCAATACGCATTGGGCAGGGAATTGAATTTGATTATGGCTGTGTCCACGCCGTCAAGGCCATCCGTGAGGCAGGGAAGGACGCCATTCTCATCAACAACAACCCTGAAACGGTTTCAACGGACTTTGACACCTCTGACCGGCTGTACTTTGACCCCTTGACACTCGAGTATGTAAGTGAAATTTTACTTCGGGAGCAAGCCCACGGGATTTTGCTTCAATTCGGAGGCCAAACCGCCATCAATTTGGCCCTGCCGTTGGAGGTCCGACTTCCCGATTTGAAACTCAAGGGATTGGATTTGAGCATCATGGGAACCTCTTGTGATGCCATCGATGAAGCCAGCGACCGAGAGCGCTTTGAGGCCTTTGCGGAGCGACACGGCCTGCGCATGCCACGAGGCGCAACGGGTACGACCGCCGATGACTTGCGTGCTGCCGTCGAATACATCGGTTTCCCGGTCTTGATTCGGCCGTCTTACGTCCTCGGTGGTCGAGGGATGGAAATTTTGTCCAACCAACAACAACTTGACGGGTACCTTCGAGAAGCCTACCTTGCACCAGACAAGCCTCTGTTGGTTGACGAGTACCTCGGACATGCGACCGAATTGGACGTTGATGCAGCTGCTGATGGGGAAGAGGTCTTGGTCGGTGCAATCATGGAACATTTGGAAGAGGCAGGCATCCACTCCGGCGATTCAACCTGCTTTATTCCCGCTCAAAACATCTCCGAAGACATGCTGGCCCGTGTAGCAGAGCAGACCAAAATTATCGGTCTTGGCTTGAACATCAAAGGCTGCTTCAACATTCAGTTCGCGATTCAGGGTGATGACCTGTATGTCTTGGAAGTTAATCCAAGGTCGTCCCGAACCGTTCCCTTTGTGGCCAAAGCCTCTGGACTCCCGCTCGCTCGAATCGCCGCACGTGTCACCATCGGGCAACCTCTCAAGGAACAAAGCATTCCGAGGAGAACTTCGGGACAAGTATGTGTCAAAGCCCCCGTGTTCCCGTTTATCAAATTACGAGGCCTCGATCCTGCGCCAGGGCCTGAAATGAAATCCACGGGTGAAGTGTATGGGTCTGACGAGCGCGCAGATCTTGCTTATCTCAAAGCTCGTCTCGCAACGGAAGTGCCCGTGGCAACCGAAGGAGGGGCATATTTGACGGTGCGGGACGAAGACAAGGAAAACCTCGTGCCGGTTGCGAAAGAACTGGTTGACCTCGGCTTTACCTTGTATGCGACCGGCGGCACTTCAGATGCCTTGCGCCGCCATGATGTACCCGTGACGACCGTTTACCGCATCGCTGAGGGCAAGCATCCCGATGCTCTTGACCTCATGAGGCAGGGGAAAGTGTCGTTCATTGTCAACGTCCCGACGGTATCCGGTGGAGCAGTCAGGGATGGCAACATGATGCGACGCCTTGCGGTTGAGTTGAACATTCCTTTTGTGACCACCATGCGAGGTGCGGTGATGGAGGCTGCAGCCATGCGGGCTCGCATTGAAGAGCGTCTTGAGCCGAGAAAATTGACGGTTCACTACTGAACGGTGAAACATCCCTTTATTGGTCGAAGTGCGATTTTTCTTCCATGACAGCGGTGAACCTTCTGGATTTTGAAGGAGTTCATCTCGGGTCGGAAGGCAAGGGTGCGTTGGCCCAATTGCTGCAAACGCCAGCCATCGGGGCTGTGTCCCGTTGGGTATGGCTTGCTTATGATCAGCTAAACTTGGATTTTCTTTCCTCTCTTGAAACGAAGGAATCGTTGGGTGTGGTGTTGATTGAGTCCTCCGATAAAGGTCAACGGCGCCCCTATCATCAACAAAAATTAGGTGTACTACTCTCCAATCAACGTCACGCTGCCGTGGAGTTTCAAGAAACAGGCGTTCCAGTTCTCTACCTTATTGGCGATATGACCTATGCAGATGTCCTGCGACAATTCAGTGCCGTGGTTGGCACCGTCCACGCGTTCAAACATGCAGAACGGGAACTTCGTGTGGAGGTGGAACCGTTGGTCAGGGAGGGTTTGTTGCACCTCCACCATCATCCTGGTTGGCTCACGCCGCGTTCTTGGTTCGAACAAAGCGTTGGTGACCAGCCACCGTATCGAATGGATGCTTTCTATAGAAAAGTACGCCAAAAGACAGGTTGGCTCATGGTAGACGGGAAGCCGCTTGGTGGAAAATACAGTTTTGACGCTGAGAACCGATTGAAATGGAAAGGAGATCCAGCATGCCCTGAACCGCCTGTGTTTGGTCATGATGTTCTTGATGAGGAGGTTGAACGCCTCGTGAAAAATCGGTTTGCCCACCATCCCGGACATCTTGACTTGAGAAATGTTCCAACATCGCAGGATGACCTCGTGAAGGCCATGTCGTTTGCGCTTGAGGTTCTGCCCTATTTCGGGCCCTACGAGGATGCGATGAGTGAGCAAAGTCGAGGTCTTTTCCATTCAAGACTGGCGACCATGGTCAACCTGCACCGCTTGATGCCGAGGCAGGTCGTCGAGGCCGTGCTCCAGTCCGATGCCCCTCACAACAGCGTAGAGGGTTTTGTTAGGCAAATGGTGTGGAGGGAGTATGTGCATCACATCCACGATGTTACGGACGGTTTTCGCACTCTTGATATCCCTCGGTCCCCTTCGCAGCGTGGTGCGGGTTGGAAGGGCTTTGGTCGTGAAGATGGGGAACATCACCCAAATCACCTCCAACAAACAAACCCGCTTCCACAAGCCTACTGGGAGGCCAACAGCGGCTTGCGATGTTTGGACGCCTCGGTCGAGGCAGTGATGGACGATGGTTGGACTCACCACATTCCTCGTCTGATGGTGTTGAGCAACATCGCCAATCTCTTGGATGTTCATCCGCGTGAATTGACGGACTGGTTTCATGCAGCCTTCATTGATGCGTACGATTGGGTGGTTGAACCAAACGTGCTTGGTATGGGGACGTTCGCACTCGGTACGGCGATGATGACCAAGCCTTATGTTGCAGGCTCCTCCTACATCCACAAAATGAGTGATCACTGTGGAAATTGTCAATTCCACCACAAGAAAACATGTCCCATGACTCGTTTGTATTGGGCCTATCTCAAGCGCCATTCAGCCTCTTTTGTTGGCAACCATCGCATGGGCATTGCCATGAAAAACATCGAACGCCGTTCAGATGAACAGAAAGCCGAAGATGTTGCGACTTTTGAGATGGTTCGAGACACATTGCTCGATGGCCGGGAACTGCGTCCATCAAACGAGGGTGACCTTCGATCGTGGTCATGAAACGTTTCGCTGTGAGGGCTGACAGGTTGGGCAATAATCCAAGCGTCGTCCGGCGTAGCGTTTGCGAATCACCAGTTCCCCACACGTCAAGCACGGGCGGTCCTGACGACAAAACACGGCGTGACGCCACATGCGCCGAGGCTCCCCCCTTGCTTTGCTCGCCTCCGCCACGGCGAGGTCAACGGTGATGCCTCCGTGTTCGTAGGCTTGCACCGTGACCGATTTGATACAGGCTGCCCATCGTTCAAGGGTACTTTCGGAAAGGTCACAGGGTCGGTCGTCGGGATGGACGCCGGCTGCATGAAGAATTTCAGACCGGAGGTAGTTGCCAAGACCAGCAAAACTGCGCTGGTCAAGCATGAGCGTCGCACCCTTTTTTCTGTTGATGTTTTTGGAACGAAGGTGCTCAAGGAGGAATGAGGCATCCACGCTGTCATCGAGCACGTCCGGTCCGAGACGTTCAAGAAATGGATGGCCGTTTTCCTCTGGCGTGGGTACCAAGACGATATCGGTTGCAGACCAGAGTCGAACGGCGTGTTTGTCGGTGATGAATTCGGCTCTCAAGCTCCTTTTTGACCGAGGGTCGGTGGTCTTCAAATGGACCGTCCACCGCCCGTAGAGTTGGTTGTGGCTGTACATTGTCCAGCCACTGCTAAAACGAATGAGCATGGCCTTTGCTCTGCTCGTCACGCTCAAGACTTCGTGGCCGAGGATGAGGTCGGTGGCTTGGGACAAGGTTGGGAACGGCCATCGGCCTTCTTCAATCACCTTGCCGACCAGTGCCTTGGCAATGCGGTCCGCTGCTCTGCGGATTTCAGGACCTTCTGGCACAGGTGACTTTCCACGAAGATGGTTATCAAGGCGTGTTTGAGCAAGGGTTGGGATTTATTGGGGTGGGTTGCTATGGACATCCATGTTCCGCTCCGTGTCAAACGGGTGGGTGTCCACTTCAAGAACTCAAAATTTCATGACTGTTAAGGTGCATGACTGCATAAAAAAATCAAAATGAATCCATTGAAAATCGTTCGTCAATAGCGGAGAGTCCAGCAGCTTCTGCACGAGCAGCAATTCTCCTCAGCGACCTCATGGCGTCGTCAATCGTCTCTACCTGTTCAGCGAATTGAGTGGGTGGCCAGCCACAATCGATGACGTTGGCCTCAACGGCGCTCTCTTCGATCCAAGCGCCGCATGCGGTTCCGTAACATTTCGCTTTGAAGCGTTCAATGTCGATCCAAAACGTGGTTCGGTGGCATACTGGACAGACTCTGCATTCGTATTCTGACAACACGACGACGGCATCATCACCAACCACATCGACTTCCCACGAGGCGATGCTGGCACGTTCAAGCGGCACTTGATGCGACTTTTTGAGGAAGGAACGGAGCACGTTCAGCGCCGTTTCCTGTGTGCTGAAGCATCCCATGCCGACGACTGCTCCTCCTTCTTCAACGGCGCTCGGCACGTAGATCCGGCCGGTCATCACCATGAAGGTCGCTGAACCTGCGGGCGTTTAAGCCTCGCTCACGTTCGGTCCCAGAGGACCTCAATTGCAGGCAAACCCCCGGGATGCGGAAGCGGGGCCTGTGGCTTCTCAATACGGACCTCGACACGAGCGATGCTGTTGTTAGCTGCAAGGTCGTCTATGAGGCGTTGGGCCATCTCTTCCATCAGGCGGATGGGCTCGGGCGCGTTGAGCATGACTTCGTCGACGGCCAATTGGATGTCGGCGTAGTTGAGGGTGTCCTCCAAACGCTCAATTCGTTCGTTGCTCTGCAAGGTGGCCCAAACGGTGAACACAAAAGGTTGAGGGTGGTTGTGTTCTTCGTTATAGAAGCCGTGAACGGCCATGACCTCGTAATTTTGGAGCCCAACACGCCACTGCACGGCTTCACCTCAGGCGTCTTCGTCGCGTTCATGGACCCATATTAGGTGGTAGCCAAACTGGGTTTTGACGGGTGCAGACACCGTTTTTGGTGCAACTGACCAGACGGTGTCTTCGAATTCTTTGACCATACGGCCTTTGCGGAACCAACCAAGGTCGCCACCTTTCTGACTTGACGGACATGTGCTTTTCTTACGGGCGAATTTTTGGAAATCCTTGAGTTTGGATACCTTGTCTTTGATTTGCAAGGCTTCGCTCTTTGAGTCAACGAGGATGTGGGATGCCCAAGCACTTGGAGCGACCATGCTTTGTCCACCATCCCCGTTGTTTTCAACCTCACGGCTCAATCATCGGAGTATGCGAGGAAGCGCATGTAGGTCCCGTAAATGGTCACTGATACGCCAAGGGACTCTTCGTTGAACCTGTCCATCGTGTCGAGGTAGGTGTGGTATTCCCAACTTCCGCTACCGTAACACACGACGGCTCGTCCACGCTCACTTCCCAAGTCATACACAAAGGGGCCGTGGTCGGAGTTGTAGGGCATGCCGTCGGGAGCACCTTGTGCGCCCGTGAGCGTTGCAAGGCGAATTTCATAGCGATCAGCCACGTCTTCCCGTTCATTTTGGTAGAGTGCAGTGATGCGTTCAATGTGTCCCATGTCTTCTGCGTTGTTACCAAAGAGGGTGACGCTGTTGCCTCGGTTTGAGAAATCAGCATCCACGTGGTTCATGTCCAAATTGATGTACAATCGGAGGTTGTTACGAAGGCTGCTTTGAAGGGAAGCGACGTAAGCCTTGCTGCCGTAGAGACCCTCCTCTTCACCACCCCATGTACAGAAGCGCAGTGTGCGCTCGGGTTTACCGCTCTCGTTGACAACTTGACTCATCTGTCGAGCCATTTCCAGAACACTCGCCGTACCAGAGGTGTCGTCGATGGCGCCCTGGCCGTGATAGACGGTGTCGTGGTGGCCGCCCACGATGACGACCTCGGAGGATTCTCCTTTGATTTCTCCACATGGGACGTAAATGGTTCGCTCCTCGTCGTTGGTGACATCAATGATCATCTCGATCACACCCTGCGTTCCCGTGGCGTTGAAAATCAAACTCTCGAGTATTTCTCCAGCGTCTTTGGACATGGCAATGAAAGGGATATCGGTGGGAATGCTTCCTCCGTTGGCTTCCTTGACCGTATCGATGCGTGTTCCTTTGAAGATGGGGACACAATCGTTTCCTTCGATTTTACCGCACTGGTAATCTTTGTTCACTTGGATGAGTCCAGCAAGGTTGTTTTCTGCGGCCAATGAAAACAAGTCGGTGTTGCCGTTGACGCTGCCTCCGCTACGGACGTAACCGATGGTTCCTCCAGCACTGCTCCACATCGCTTCGTCGCTTCCGTTGCCCAAGTCGGTGAGCGGGACTTCGTCCTGAAAGAGGTATTCGGATTGTCCGGAGAAACCCTGGATGACGTAGTCCGAGCGATGTTGGAATTGCGTGACTTGGCTGCCGATGGAGCCTAAACCTTCACAAACGCTTAGCCCGTTCAGTCCCGGGACGCAAATTCGAAGGCTTGGCTCGGAATTGACATGATGCATGGGGACTTCATACGAGTGGAGCGTGGTGGTCATGCCCATGTCCTTGAACACCGATTCGATGTAAGCAGAGACATTGGCCTCTTCAACGGTGCCACTCATGCGACCCTCCCAATCAGGATGGCCGTAGGAGACCAATTCCTCTGCGTAAAGTCGCGCCTGGCTTTGGTCAAAGTCGATCAGGTCGTATTCGTAATTTGGAGCGAAACCGAGCCAGGTTGGACGAAAGACAAAGGCGGCTGCAATCAGGAGTACAACGACGCCGATTGCTGTCAAGGCTTGTGGAGTAAGCACTTCCGTACTTCGCCACCAAGGCACACGCCCCAATGTTTCATCCTGGGACGGCTCCTTGCTCTCGTCCTCGAGGCTCAAGACGGTTTCATCGGTGCTGTTGCCTTCGAGTCGTTCGATCAGTTGGGCTTTGGTGCCACTCACTGGGAGATTCTGCTCACGCAAGAGGTCCTTCAGGTCTGCAATCGTCTTCCCTTCCAAATTCAAGGGCTCACCCATGATGCCCTCGCCTTCCTTGTTCAAGAAGTCGGCGGTCAGCGGTCGTTTCAGATTTCGTCGCCTGTCCAGCGCCGACCGATGGTGTGCTCGTAACCGAGTTGGTCAAGGATTCGCGCCACAATAAAATCAACGAGGTCGTCGATGCTCATCGGATGGTTGTAGAATCCAGGGGAGGCAGGGATGACGATCGTGCCCCACTGCGAGAGTTTGGCCATGTTCTCAAGATGAACGGTGGCATACGGTGCCTCACGAGGCACGATGATCAGCTTTCTTCGTTCTTTCATCGCCACGATGGCTGACCGTGTGACAAGGTTGTCGGAGATGCCGGCAGCGAGTTTACCAATCGTTGTGCCGGAGCATGGGCAGATCACCACAGCGTCGATTTTTGCTGAGCCGGAAGCGGATTTGGCGCCGACGTTTTCCGCATCTTCGAGCACGGCATCGGTGGCGGATGCGAGCTCTTCTGGCGTGGTGTCGCACTCGTGCTTGAGTGTGAGGCGGCCGGAGTCGGTGACGACAAGCCGTACCGTCTTGCCCATCTCGGACAGAACTTCGGTCAAGCGCTTGCCGTAGACGGCTCCTGACGCACCTGAGATGCCAACGACGACCTCACCCATGAACAAAAGTTGAGGTGCTCCCATTTAGCCTCTTGTTCTCAACTTCATGGCCTCATCATCAAGGTCTTGATACCAAAACGAAGGAGGTAGTGCTCAATCCTTCAGAACTGAATTGAACCGGAGATAGGCAAATGTTGCGGCCCCGATAAGAGCCAACGTGAGCAGAATGCTGGTGACCACGGCCAGCCTGCTTTGGTCCCCCATTGTGCTGCTTGTGTCTGGATTCATCTCACTGCCGGGGGCCGTCCAATCCCACCACGCCATGGTCGCCACGATGTCGAGTCCCGTTTGCAGACCCGCCTCGACGTTGTTTCTTCCGCCCGCCATGGTGTTGAGCGTTGTGACCGAATCGGATTGGGCGTGCTTTGGCGTTTGCTCGCAGGCATCGCCTTCTTCGTGGATGTACTGATGTTGCCCACGAATCCATGTGGCCGTGTGGTTGTGCATGATGAAGTTGAAGTGGTCTGAATTTCCTTTCGTATCGTCAATCACGCTCACCCAGGGTTCGGGATGAGAAAGGTTGGTGTTGATGGCCTTGAGGTGGGTTTGAAACCACTTAGCGTAGGTTCGCATCTCTTCGGTGACTTCGAGACCTCGTTCCTCGTAATACGACCAGTCGTCCACCGGCGAGGTGAACAGATAGAGGGTCCAGTAGTCCTCGTCGCAGCCTGCGAGTTGACTGGCAAACGGTGTTGGGACCGGCCAATTGAGGGCAAACATGTCGAGGTTGACATAGGTGACGTTCACCTCATCGGGAATCTGTTCAGTGACGAAGTGAAGACTTCCCATGCCACCCCCTTCCGGGCTTCCACTCCCCTGCCATTCCTCGTAGTCCCACCACGCCAATTTCCACGTGTGGAGCGGTTTACCTTCCCACTGTGAGAAGGTTCTGGCCAATTCCAGTAGAGCGCCCGAACCGGTGCCGTCATCGTAGGCGCCACTGCTTTCACAGGTAGCATAGGTCACGCCGATAAGCGGTGGAGGAGAGTAGCAAATGGCATCGTGATGAGCGCCGACCACCCGCCAGTCGTCTTCGAGCACACCCTCAATGGTCACCACGATGTTTTCGCAATTTTCACACAACGCTGTCGTAAACGATTGTCGCTCAACATCGTACCCCATTGCTTCGAGTTCGGTGGCAATCCAGTTTCTGGCATTTTGATTAGCTTCGGTATCTATCTTTCTATAGCCAAATTCAGTCATCGAAATCATGTTGTCATAGGCAGAGGCTCCTTCTGGCCATGCCGGCGGCTGCTCGGCGTTCTGTGCTGCTGTAAGGCTGCCCGTGGCTGTTGCTGATGCGAGCATCAGCATGGTCAGCAGCAGGGCGCGTGTGACAGCCATCGGTGCAACTTGAGGCAGGCCTCTCTTGAGGATTCCTCACTCTTCTTCCGCAGACCAGGAACGGCGCATGACCTTCCCAGCAGCTTCCCCGGCTTCCATCGGGTCGTGGTCGTGCTCAAAGATGAGGTGCTTGACGAGGTTGTGCTGGGCAATTTGTTGAGCGCAAACAGGGCAGGTGTGACGCGGGACCTCCTTGTATCCCTGGAAGGCCATCCTTCCTTTGGGTGTTGCAAGGCCGGCTACGGTTCGTAGAAGGGTTGACATGAACAGCAACCCGAACAGCACCAAACAGCATCCTAGGCCGCCGAAAAATCCCGAAGATGAAGCGGTGGCTGAAAGCCGGATGTTCTGTGTCATTCTGCCTTCGCTGGTGTTCCGGAAGGTGTCAAGGTCGATCACGTGGGAAAAGTTCTCGCCCTGAAGCTGGAGGTATATTTCGGTTCCGTCGTTTTCTTTTTCGACTTCAATGGCGATCATGAACACCCCGTTGGCATCGGTGATGGCCTTGGCCCCACGGTACTGATAGCAATCCACTTCGCCCGGACGGCACTCAACGAACACATCATGAAGCATCACGGGGGTGTTGTCGCTGTAGGTCGCTTGGCCTGAAATGCGGTATGTCTCAGCACTGGCCAGCGGAAGAGCGAGCACCGCCACGAGCAGAACAAAGGTGACGGTGCGCATGGAAGGATGTGCTCCTCTCGCCTTATCAAGGCTTGATTCAGCCCAATCGTTCTTTGACCGCAAAGAAAAGGACGAATCCATGGGGACCCTTGTGACTGGAACCGCCGCCACCTACGTGGAAGAACTGCACATCAACACCGAGAAGCGTTACGAAATCATCTGCATCACCCGAGAAGTCGAGAGAATCGTTGCCCAGAGCGGCATCGTTGACGGCTTGGTGCTCGTGAACCCGATGCACATCACGGCCTCGTGTTACGTGAACGACCTGGAATACGGGCTGCACCACGACATCATGGCGTGGCTTGAGAAACTGGCACCGTTTTACGGCAGCGATGGACGGTCGGGTGAGGAATACCACCACCATCGTACGGGTGAGGACAACGGGGATGCTCATCTTAAGCGACAATTGTTGGGCCAGCAGGTCACGATGCCGGTGCGAGACGGCCGCTTGCATCTGGGGACGTGGGAACAGATCCACTACGCAGAATTTGACGGTCAGCGAAACAAACGCATTCTGGTGAAGGTGGTTGGGGTGATGGTGCAATGACGCTTTCTTCGCCACCCGAACCCATCGGCTACATGGCCGAGTTGGGTGTTGAACGCACGTTGTGGAAGCCGGGTCAATCTCGGCTTGAACTAACACTGACTGAAGACCACCTCAACAAGGGTGGCGTGGCGCACGGGGGCATCCACATGATTCTGCTTGATTCGGCTCTTGGCAGTGCCCTGGTCGCTTCGCTCAAGGTCGAAGAATGGTGCGCAACGGCCCAACTTTCTACCAGTTTCCTCGCACCAGCACGGCCCGGTGAGCGTTTAGTCGCCGAGGGGCGTGTCGTCAAACGCGGAAAGAATGTGGCTCATTTGGCGGGTGAGGTCAAGGTCGGGGATCGGTTGGTGGCAAGTGCCACAGGAACGTGGGCCATTTGGTCGAGTCGTCCACCTTCACTGGATAGATGAGCACGTGTGGCGCCAGTATCGACCCAATGATTCACCTTTGTAGGGGAAAAATGGAAGGGTTTGGGATAACCCCTTGCAACTTATCCGAAACGATTTGTACATAATATTGAAATTCTGAGCAAAGTTATAACAAAAAATGATTAGGCATGCCTTATGGATATTCACGACGAAGTATGGGAGTCGCTTGGATTTTATGTGTATGCATATGTAGATCCAACTGATTTAGCAATCAGATACGTTGGAAAGGGAACTGGAAATAGGGCACTTTCACATCTTTATTCCGAAGAAGAGTCTGAAAAGGTCAATTGGATTCAAGGATTAAAGGTAAGAGGGAAAGAGCCCCGAATTGATATCATAGCAAGAAATCTAACCGAGGAAACCGCGTATCTAATCGAGCGATCGCTCATTGATGCAATCGGTTTAGGGGGCGGGAAGCTAACGAACAAAGTTCGTGGGCATGATGTTGAGTCAGGAAGAGAATCAATTCAGGAGATTGCAATCAAACTTAATCCCCAACGAGCAGATTTTAAGCACAAAATCATTATTTTGAAATTGAACCAACATTGGCGACAAAACATGTCTGAAGGCGAACTTTATGACATTACAAGAGGCATTTGGAAACTTGGATCTAGAAGAGAAAGAGTGGAAGTTGTTCTCGCAGTATCAAATGGGATTGTAAGACAAGTCTACATCCCCGAATCGTGGCATCCAGCAGGCACCACAACTTATTCCCATAAACACCCAGACATAGAAGAAAAACATCACTCTAGATGGGAGTTTGTAGGCAAGCCAGCGACAAAAAAAGAGCATCTAGAATACATGTACAAGGATGTTAGTTGGTTCTACAAGAAAGGTGAGCAAACAAGTACGAGGTACACATTTCTGTGATCTAACCCTTCCAACACCCTTGCATTAGAATCTCATGGTTGGGTACCCGCTCACGTATGGTTTCGGAATTTCAGTAGCGTTGGCGTATGATCTCAACGAGGGTTTCAACAAACAGTTCTGTGGAAACATCGTATCC
>Ga0181568_10001289_pt1 | contig 23086 bp, 22 predicted proteins | sample 101ome_20_FD_133758 | JGI IMG/M metagenome (GOLD analysis project Ga0181568, IMG submission 133758) | Coastal salt marsh microbial communities from the Groves Creek Marsh, Skidaway Island, Georgia - 101404AT metaG (megahit assembly) | ecosystem: Environmental > Aquatic > Marine > Intertidal...
AACAGGATCGAGTCCCCGCCCTCGTGAACGTTGGCGAGGTTGTAGGGAAAGTAGAGCAACGTCTGGACAGTCGAGACAGTGTGATACTGCGAGACGTTCCGCTCCATGATCTTGAAGAACAGGGTCTCGTTGAGCGTCTTGTTGCGGAACAGCGAACCCATTGTCGCCGTGAGCTCGCTCTGCGCCTCTTCCGTCAGGCGCTCGCGCAGTTCGTCATATCGCCCCAGCTCGATCATGGTGAGCTGGCACTCTTCGCCCTCCGCGTTTACCTCGGACAGTGCGCGGGTGGCGATCTCGGCGAAGGAATTCTTGTCGTAGACCTCCAGGCCCTCGACGCGAACCGCATTCTCGTCGGCCAGGGGCGTGACGGCCGGCTTCACGCGGAACGAGAGGCAGGTATGACCGCCGAGGTCGCTCATGTGGAACCCGCTCAGGTTCAGGACGACCGACTGGCCTGTCGGCGCACCAAACGTGATCAGCGCATCGTCGATTCGGCTGCCGGCTCGGGCGTCACGCAAAAGCCGATCCAGCTTCCTCTGGTCGGCCTCGTGTACGAAGTCCTTCAGCCGGGAGCCCTGCCGCTCCCCGGCCTCACGTCCCGGAAAGGCCTTCGTCGCGCCGAACGCGAAGGTGATGTCGCCGGACGCGCCAAGCTCAAACAGAAGATCCGCATTGCAGAATGCCAGCGCGACAAACCGGTCGCGCTCTGCGCGCAGATTGCTCACATCACCGCGCCTGTCGTCAGACAGCGAGATTTTTTCCGGGGATTGACTCAATCCCTTTTCTCCGCTTCGTTTCAACGGTCTCCGCAGCACATGAACGGTGCGCGGATTGATCCAATACGATCCAATCGTAAGAGACACGCAGTTAACGAAGTCTTAGTGGCACCCGCGTGATCGCGGCTTGTTTTGGCAGGAAATTCAGGGATTTGAAGACGGCATGAAACCCATCGCGGAGCTGCGTGAGAGCGAAAGCTGGATCTTCGATCTCGACAACACCCTCTATCCCGCATCGACCGGCCTGATGGCGCAGGTCTCGTCCCGGATGACGGCGTTCGTCGCGGACCTCCTGCGGGTCGAACCCGAGCATGCCCTGGTCGAGCAGAAGCGCATGTTCCGCGAACACGGGACCACGTTGCGCGGCCTCATGAACGATCACGCCGTCGATCCGACCGAGTTCATGAACTACGTGCACGCGGTCGATTACGGGCTCGTGGACGCGAGCCCCCGGCTTGCGCGCGCGCTCGACGCACTTCCCGGCCAGAAGATCATCTATACCAATGCATCGGTCGCCCATGCCGAGACCGTGCTCGACCGGCTCGGCGTGGGACATGCATTCACCGGCATCTTCGATGTCGCGGCGGCCGACTATGTGCCCAAGCCCCACCCACGTTCCTACAACATTCTGGCCGCGCGTCACGCGGTCGATCCGGGGCACGCGGTGATGGTCGAGGATCTGGCCCACAACCTGGCACCGGCCGCGGCCATGGGCATGACGACGGTCTGGGTCCAGGCGGACGGCCACGCGGACACCCACTGGGCGGCTCCGGGAGAAGACGACGATCACGTTCACCACCGCACCGACGATCTGGTGGGCTGGCTCGAGGACGTCGTCGCCGCGCAAGGCTGAGCCGGGATGGAGAATCGGGCGAACCGCGTTGACAGATGGGCCCGCACGCCGCCATCTTCGCGCCGCCATCCAACCGCGCGGCCGAGCCGCGCAACGACGGGAAGAGACCATGAGCACGAGTGACCTGCAATCGGCGATCGAGACCGCCTGGGAAAACCGCGAAGCCCTGACACCGGCAACCACCGGCGCGGATCGCGAGGCCGTGGAGACGGCACTGGCGGATCTCGACAGCGGCGCGGCACGCGTCGCCGAGAAGATCGACGGTGCGTGGCGGGTGAATGAATGGCTGAAGAAGGCCGTGCTCCTGTCGTTCCGACTGAACGACATGGAGATCATTCCCGGCGGCCCCGGGGCCGGCACCGCCTGGTGGGACAAGGTTCCGTCCAAATTCACCGGCTGGGGCGCTTCCGAGTTCGAGGCCGCCGGCTTCCGCGCGGTGCCGAACGCGGTGGTCCGCCACTCCGCCTACATCGCGCCCGGAGCGGTGCTGATGCCGAGCTTCGTCAATTTGGGTGCCTATGTCGGCAGCGGCACGATGGTCGATACCTGGGCGACCGTGGGAAGCTGCGCGCAGATCGGCGCAAACGTACATCTGTCCGGCGGTGCCGGCATCGGTGGCGTGCTCGAACCCCTGCAGGCCAGCCCCGTGATCATCGAGGACAATTGCTTTATCGGCGCCCGCTCGGAAGTGGCCGAGGGCGTGATCGTCGAGGAAGGTGCCGTCCTGTCCATGGGCGTCTACCTGGGCGCATCGACCAAGATCGTCGATCGCGAAACAGGCGAGACGACCACGGGCCGCGTGCCCGCCTATTCCGTTGTGGTGCCGGGAAGCCTGCCCGGCAGGCCCCTGCCGGACGGGAGCCCCGGGCCCAGCCTGTACTGCGCGGTTATCGTCAAGCGAGTCGACGCGCAGACCCGCTCGAAAACCTCGATCAACGAGCTGTTGCGCGACTGAGTACGCGAACGCACATGAGCGCCGCTGCATCCCCCTCGACGGACGACCCGATCGCGCTCGCACAGGCGTTGATCCGCTGCCCGAGCGTCACGCCCGAGGACGGCGGCGCGCTTGGCGTGCTCGAAACTGCGCTCGCGGAGCTCGGGTTCGCGGTGAATCGGCTGCGGTTCACCGACATCGACACACCCGACGTGGACAATCTCTACGCGCGGCTCGGCGAGAACGGGCCGAACTTCTGCTTTGCCGGACATACCGACGTCGTCCCGGTGGGCGACACCGGCGCCTGGTCGAACGATCCCTTCGCAGGCGAGGTGCGGGACGGAAAGCTCTACGGGCGCGGCGCGGCCGACATGAAAAGCGCGATCGCAGCCTTTGCGACCGCCACCGCGCGGCTGATCGAACGGCATGGCGCGCCCGACAGCTGGGAAACCCCGGGCTCGATCAGCCTGCTCATCACCGGCGACGAGGAAGGGCCGGCCATCAACGGTACCCGGAAGGTCCTGGACTGGCTCGCGGACAAGGGCGAGACCCTCGACGCCTGTCTGGTCGGCGAGCCGACCAACCCGGATGCCATGGGCGACATGATCAAGATCGGCCGCCGGGGCAGCCTGACCGGACACCTCACCATACGGGGCATCCAGGGTCACACGGCCTATCCCCACCTGGCGGACAATCCCGCGCACCATATGGTGCGGCTGCTCGGCGCGCTCACGGCAACGCCGCTGGACCAGGGCACCGATCACTTTCAGCCCTCGACACTCCAGATAAGCACCATCGATATCGCCAACCCCGCGACCAACGTCATCCCGGGCGAGGCCTGCGCATCCTTCAACATCCGGTACTGCGATCTCCACGATTCCGAAAGCCTGACGGCCTGGCTGCGCGAAACGCTCGACGCGGCCGCCGATGGCGCAGATTTCAGCCTCGATGTACGGGTAACGGGCGAGGCCTTCCTGACCCCGCCCGGACCGCTGAGCGACGCGATCTCCGGCGCCGTAGCGTCCGTGACGGAGCGCACACCCGAGCTGAGCACGACCGGCGGCACGTCGGATGCGCGTTTCATCAAGGACTTTTGCCCGGTCGCGGAGTTCGGACTGGTCGGTCAGACCATGCACAAGGTCGACGAGAATGTGAGTTGCGCCGACATCGAGACGCTCGCTGAAATATACCTGCGGGTGCTCGAGACGTATTTCGGGCTGGATCACTAACGATCGAGGGTGCGCTGCTGCGCACGACACGCACATTCTGGAAGCCGCCCACGGCATATTCGGCGCATGGCGCCTGCTGCACTTCGATCGCTCCGGCCTGAGTCATTTCAAGCCGACGCGAGCAGGCTTCTGGAACTCGTTCTGGGTCGCGATCATCGCGCTCCCGGCTGAGGCCATCATGAGCCTCCTGGTGCTGTCGGCAATCCCCGAGACCGCACCTGAGGCCGGGCCGGGCCGCGTCGCGCTAGTCTTCGTGATGATCTTCGCCGTGCGCTGGCTCGCCTACCTGGCTGTGATCGCCGAAATCTCGGAGCTGATCCAGCGCGGCGAAAACTTCGTCACCTACGCCGTCGCCTACAACTGGTCCCAGATCGTCCGGATCGTGATTCTGCTGCCGGCTGTCGCCATCTTCGCCGTCGATGGTCCGGACGGCTCGGGCTGGGGCCTCGCCGTGTTCTATGCCGCCCAGGCCGCCATGTGGGGCTATTCGTGGGCCATCGCCAGGTTGGCGCTGGGCGCTACCCGGGGCGCGGCCGCCGGCACCGTCGTGATCGAGATCGCAACCGCGACCGTCTTCGCCTTCGTCTTCAACGCGCTCGTGTAACCCCGCGCCGCCGATTCAGTTTTCCGCCCGATCCGCCACGCGCGCGGCCCCCGCACCGACGCTGCCCGCCAGCAGAATCAGTATCGACGCACCGGAGACGACGATCGCCAGCGGCCAGGCAGACCCTTCGGGCGCGACACTGACTAACAGCGCGCCGGCCGAAGCACCCGCCATCTCGAAGGTCGAAAGCATGGCGGCGCTCGTGCCCCGGCCGTGGTCGCCCGCCCGGGCGAACGCGATCACCGGCGCGGACGCGAACATAGGCCCGAGGGCGAAGGCGAAGACGCTCATCGCCGCTGTCAGCGTCACCGGGGTATCGCCGAACGAAACGGCAAGCAACATGAGCAGGCCGGACGCGGACGCGGCCAGGATCCCCAGCCTGTAAAGACGGGTGACGCCGATCCGATCGACGATGCGGTTGGAAAGCAGGCTCCCGAAGAAGAAGGCAGTAACGATCACGGCCTGAAAGATACCGTAATGCCGGGTGGCGACCCCGTGCCGGTCGATGAGCAGAAACGGCGCCTCGGTGATGAAGGCGAAGATCGCGCCGAGTGCCAGACCCAGCGACAGGGCGATAGCGACGAACCCGCGGTTCGCCAGCAGCCGTCCATACCCCCGCAGGACGGACCCGGTCCGCAGCGCGGTCCGGTGCCCCGTCGCCAGGGTCTCGGGAAGACGCAGCACGGCCAGGAGCAGCACCGCGACGATGATGACCGTGAGCAGCGTGAAGTTCGCCCGCCAGCCAAACCATTCGAAGACGAAGCCGCCGATTACAGGGCCGGCCGCGGGCACCAGCGCGATGACCATGCCGTAGATCGCGTAAATCTTCGCGGAATCCTCCGACTTGTAGAGATCGCCGATGACGGCCAGGACAATCACCGCCTCGACGCTCGCCGACGCGCCCATGAGAATGCGCGCCACAAGCAGATGATCGATCGTCTGGGAAACGGCGGCTCCGATCGCGGTAAAGAGGAAGACCGACATCCCGATCAGGAAAATCGGTCGGCGGCCATATCGGTCGCTGAGCGGCCCCCAGAAGAGTTGGGCGACGGCGAACGCCGCCATATTGAGCGCCATGGTGAGCTGCACGGTCGTCGCATCGGTGCCGAAATAGGCCGGCAGGTGCGGCAGCGACGGCGCATAGAGGTCCGTCGACAGGAGCGACGCGCCGCCGGCCGCGACCAGGATGAACAGTATCAATCGGGACGGACGCGGGGTTTCGGTACCGGACCACATCCTAGTAGTCGACGCGCACAAGGTAGAGCCCACACGCCGGCGCCGTAGGACCCGCCGCTGCACGCGCGCGCGCCTCGAGCGCGGCACGGACATCGGCCCGCGTCCACTTGCCCTCGCCGACCATCACGAGCGTGCCGACGATATTGCGCACCTGGTGGTGAAGAAATGACTGGGCGGAAGCCTCGACAACAACTTCTTCGCCGAGGCGGGACACATCCAGCCGGTCGAGGGTCTTCACCGGAGATTTCGCCTGGCAGAGGCTCGCCCGGAACGAGGTGAAGTCGTGCAACCCGAGCAACTCCTGCGCCGCATCGGCCATCGCGTCGGCATCCAGCCGGACCCGCACCCACCAGACGCGGCCCGCGTCGAGGGCGGGCTGCGGGCGGCGGTTGAGAATCCGGTAGCGGTAGTGGCGGGCCTTCGCCGCATGGCGCGCGTGAAAGGCGTCGTCCACCGCCTCCGCCCGCAGGACCGAGACCGGCACCTCGCGCAGGAAATGATTCATCGCGTCACGCACCGTGTCGGCACCGACGTCCTTTGCGATGTCCACATGGGCCGTCTGCGCTTCGGCATGAACCCCCGCGTCTGTGCGCCCGGCACCATGGACGACCGCCGTCTCGTCGCTGAAGGCGAGGATCGCGGCCTCGAGCTCCGCCTGTATCGAAGGACCGTTGTCCTGGCGTTGCCAGCCGACATAGTCCGTGCCGTCATACTCGACGGTCAGCTTGTAGCGGGTCATGCCAGCACCGTACCCGGCGCGATCGGATGGCCACGCAGGAAATCCGCCGCGTCCATGGCACCCTTCCCGGCCCGCTGGACCTTGAGCAGGCGCAACGCGCCGTCTCCACAGGCGACCGTCAGCGCTTCATCGAGCACCGTTCCGCGTGCACCGTCCGCTTCGACCGGCGTTGCCGCCAACACCTTGATGCGTTCACCGTCATGCTCGAACCAGGCGCCAGGCCAGGGGGCGAATGCGCGCACATGGCGATCGAGGGACGCGGCATCCAGCGACCAGTCGATCCGCTCCTCGCCGCGTTCGATCTTCGCGGCATAGGTGTCGCCCGTATCGGGCTGGGGCATCGGCGTCAGCCGGCCGTCCGCAACGCCCTCGAGCGCCTTGACGATCAGCCGACCGCCCAGCTCCGCAAGCGTGTCGTGCAGCATGCCGGCGTTGGTCTCGGCAGTGATCGGGACGGCCTCGCGCAGCAGTTCGGGGCCGGTGTCGAGCCCGGCGTCCATCTGCATGATCGTAATCCCGGTCTCGGCGTCGCCCGCGAGGATGGCGCGCTGGATCGGGGCCGCCCCCCGCCAGCGGGGCAGCAGGGACGCGTGGATGTTGATACAGCCATGACCCGGGGCGTCCAGGACCGGCTGGGGCAGGATCAGGCCGTACGCGACGACCACCGCCGCGTCGAGCTCCAGCGTGGCAAACGCCGCCTGTTCGGCCTCCTCACGCAGGGTCGCGGGTGTGCGGACGGGAATTCCGGCGGCGCCTGCGCGATCGTGCACGGCCGAGCGCCGCTCGCTCTGGCCGCGCCCGGCAGGTCTTGGCGGCTGGGTGTAGACACACGCGATCTCGTGATCCGCCGCGATCAGCGCATCGAGGGCCGGTACCGAGAAATCCGGCGTGCCGAGGAAGGCGATCCGCATGTTCCGTTCCGTTCCCGGCAGCGGCGACGCTGACTAGGCCTGCTGCCGTTTCAGCTTCTTCATCTTGCGCAGGATGATGTTGCGCTTGAGCGGCGTGAGGTAATCAATGAACAGAACCCCGTCGAGATGGTCGATCTCGTGCTGGATGCAGGCCGACAACAGGCCCGTCGCCTCCAGCTCCTGCGCCGCGCCGTCGGGATCGAGATAGCCGACCCTGATCTCGCGCGACCGCGAGACCTCCGCATAATGGTCGGGAATGGAAAGACACCCCTCTTCGGCCACCACATTCTCGTCCGAGCGCCAGGTGATTTCCGGGTTGATCATCCTGTAGGGCGCGGACGCCTCGCCCTCACGCGCCACGTCGCACACGATCACGCGCTGGGTCGCCGCGACCTGCGGCGCGGAAAGCCCGATTCCCGGCGCGTCGTACATCGTCTCGAGCATGTCGTCGAGCAACGCGCGTACGCCATCGTCGATCGACGCGACCGGTTCGCACTTGGTCTTGAGCACCGGGTCCGGCGCCAGAACGATCGGCAACTTCGCCATCCGCGAATGCCCCTGTTTGCTTGAAAATCCGGGTAATTCCGGCCGTTACCTATGATCTCCCTCGCCCGGCGTCAAGCCGCCGACGACTCAACCCGGCCATTGCTAGAATGGACCGATGGACATCGCCCTTCTCATCGCCGCGGTCGTAGCCGCCGTCGCCATCGGCGCGCTGGCGGCAGTTTTCCTGTTGCGGCGGCAAACCACGCCCGACGAACCCGGCGAGATCACGGCCCTGGCCGAACGCCTGTCGCAGATGACCGAGGCCCAGGCGGCACAGCAGGCCCAGCTCGCCCAGACGCTGCAGGCCCAGGAACGCGCGCTCGCCAAGTCAGTGGACGATCGCCTGCAGGCCCTGACAACGCGGATCAACGAGACACTCGACAAGACCAGCAAGACCCAGAAGTCGAACCTCGACGAACTCAAGGAGCGCCTCGTGCGGATCGACGCGGCGCAAAAGAACCTGTCGGACCTGTCCTCCCAGGTGGTCGGCCTGCAGGACATCCTTTCGAACAAGCAGGCGCGCGGCGCTTTCGGCGAGGTCCAGCTCCAGGGACTGGTCGAGGCGGTGCTGCCGCCGGATTCCTACACCTTCCAGGCAACCCTCGCCGACGGCAAGCGCGCCGACTGCCTGCTCGACCTGCCCAACCCGCCTGGACCGATCGTTATCGACGCCAAGTTCCCGCTCGAGGCGTGGCGCCAGTTGCAGGCCGCCGGCACCGAGCCCGAGAAGAAGGAGGCCGAGCGCGCGCTGCGCCGTGACGTCACCACCCATGTGAAAGCGATCGCGGAGAAATACATCGTCCCGGGCGAGACGGCGGACGCCGCCCTCATGTTCCTGCCGTCCGAGGCGGTCTATGCCGAGCTGCACGCGGCATTCGCGGACGTGGTCGACGCCGCGAACCGGGCCAAGGTTTTCATCGTTTCGCCGACCACCCTCTGGGCGCTCCTGAACACCATGCGCGCCGTCATGAAGGACGTACGCATGAAGGAGGCCGCGGGCGTGATCCAGACCGAGGTCATGAAGATGCTCGAGGATGTGGAACGGCTGGACAAGCGGGTCGGGCATCTCGAGGCGCATTTCGCACTGGCCGAGAAGGACATCCGCGAGATCCGCACATCGACGGGAAAGATCGTCAGGCGCGGCGATCAGATCCAGGACATCCAGCTGGGCGAAGGCGAGGCGCCGTCACTGGAGGACGGCTTCGAGGCGGGCGGTCGCCCGCAACTGCGCACGGTCGAGTAGCCGCTAGACCTCGCGCCGGCTCTTGAGCGCAGCGGTCAGGGTCCCGTCATCGAGATAGTCGAGCTCGCCGCCCACCGGCACGCCGTGGGCGAGCCGCGAGATCTTCACACCGCAATCCGCCAGCCGCTCGGTGATGTAATGCGCCGTGGTCTGGCCCGCGACCGTGGCGTTGGTCGCGAGGATCACCTCGCCGACGGCGAGGTCGCGTGCCCGGTCCACCAGAACCCCGATCCGCAGATCGTCCGGCCCCACCCCGTCGAGCGCCGAGAGGGTGCCGCCGAGAACGTGATACAGCCCGCCATAGGACGCCGTGCGCTCCAGCGCCCAGAGGTCGGCAACGTCCTCGATCACGCAGATCACGGTGCGGTCGCGCTCATTGTCCCCGCAAACCCGGCAGGGATCGACGGAATCGATGTTGCCGCAGTTGCTGCAGGTCCGGATCGCCCTGGCGGCACCGGCCAGCGCCTCAGCCAGCGGCTGCATCACCTGTCCCGGCCGCTTGATCAGGTGCAGCGCGGCACGGCGGGCCGAGCGCGGGCCGAGGCCCGGCAGCTTGGCCAGCAGGTCGACGAGCCGCTCGATCTCGGGAGTGGACATCCGCGGGTGCCGGGTCAGCCGCCGAAGGGCATGCTGAACCCGGGCGGCAGGTTGAGACCGCCGGTCAGTTCCTTCATCTCATCGGCCATGCGCTGCTCGGACTTCGCCTTGGCATCGGCATGGGCGGCGACGATCAGGTCCTCGAGAATCTCGGCCTCGTCCGCGTTGATCAGGCTGGGATCGATCTTGATTCCCTTCATCTCGCCCTTTCCGCTGAGGGTAACGGTCACCATGCCGGCGGCCGCCGAACCCTCCACCGACATCTCCGCGAGACGCTCCTGCATCTCGCCCATCTTGGCCTGCATCTCCTGCGCCTGCTTCATGAGCTGACCGAGATTCTTCATGTCTCCATATCCTCGATTTCGTCGTCATCCACCGGCGCGGCGTCGGGCAGATCGCCCGCACCATCGCGCACCTCGATCTTCTCGATGCTCGCGCCCGGAAAGGCATCGAGCGCCGCGCGCACGACCGGATGCTCGGCCGCCTGGCGGTAGCTCGCGGCCTCCGCCGCCTGGTCCTGTGCGGCGAGCGTCGGCTCGCCCTCGTCGCCCGCGACGCTGACCTGCCAGTGCGGGCCGAGCCAGTCCCGCAGCCGGTTCAGGATCTGCCCGGGAAGGTCGGACGGCGCGTTCTCGTTCGGCCGAAATTCAAGCCGGCCGGGTTCGTAGGTCACCAGATGGACGTTGTTGTAGAGGTGGCTGCGCAGGCCGATCTCGCGGCGCGCCGCGAAAATCTCCACCAGACCGCGGAAATTCTCCGGGTCCGCCAAAGCCTGGGGTGCATGTTCGGGCACAGCTGCGTCGCGCGGTTCCGGCGCGGCGGCCATCGCGTCAGTGCCGCCGACCGCCTGGGCACCACCGCCGCCGTTTCCGGGCGGCGGCGCTGACGGGGGTGTGGACGTCGCGGCCGGCGCGTTCTCGAGTTTCCGCAGGATGTCACCCGGTGACGGCATGTCGGCGGCATGGGCCAGCCGGATCAGCACCATCTCGGCGGCTGGCATGGCGGACGGCGCCTGCTGCACCTCGCCCACGCCCTTGAGCAGCATCTGCCAGGCGCGCGACAGGACGGCGACACTGAGGCCCTCGGCGAGCGCGCGCCCGCGCGTACGCTCGAGTTCGGAGACCGCGGCATCATCCGCAGCGGCGGGCACGAGCTTCACCCGCGTGATCCAGTGGCTGAGTTCCAGCAAATCCTGCAGCACAGCGAGCGGATCGGCGCCGGAATCGTGCAGCGTGGATAGCCCCTCGAGCGCATCGGCGATGCGGCCCGCCATCAATGCCTCGAACATGTCGAACACGGCGGCGCTGTCCGCCGTGCCGAGCATCGTCCGGATGTCGTCCTCGGTCGCCGTGGCGCCGCCGGAGCAATAGGCCGAGATCGCCTGGTCGAGCAGGGAGAGTCCGTCGCGGACCGAACCGTCGGCGGCGCGCGCGATCAGCCGCAACGCGCCTTCCTCCAGCTTCGCGCCTTCGGCCTCCGCGATCCCGCCGAAGTGAGCCATCAGTTCGTCCGCGCCGACCCGGCGCAGGTCGAAACGCTGGCAACGCGAAAGGACCGTGACCGGCACCTTGCGGATTTCCGTCGTCGCGAAAATGAACTTCACATGCTCGGGCGGTTCCTCGAGCGTCTTGAGCAACGCGTTGAACGCGTGGCGCGACAGCATGTGCACTTCATCGACGATGTAGACCTTGTAGCGCCCAAACACCGGGCGGTAGCGCACCCCGTCCAGGATTTCGCGGATATCGTCCACGCCGGTGCGACTCGCGGCGTCCACCTCGATGACATCGGGATGCCTGTCCTCGGCGATCGCAACGCATTGCTCATCGTCCGCCGCCGGTGAGATCGTCGGGCCGTCGATCGCATTCAGGCATTTGGCGATAATTCTCGCGGTGGTCGTCTTGCCCACGCCGCGCACGCCGGTGAGGACAAACGCGTGAGCAACACGATCGAGCGCGAAGGCGTTCGTCAGGGTCCGGACCAGCGCCTCCTGGCCGATCAGCTCGTCGAACCCCTGGGGCCGATACTTGCGCGCCAGCACCTGGTAGTCGGGCGTCTCCGCGCTATCCGCCGCAGCCGGCGGTGCGACCGGTGTCGCCGCAGGCGCCGCGGGTGCGGGCTCGGCCGGCGCGGGCGCAGCCGGTTCAGGCTCGCCGCCACCGTCCAGAAAACTCGCCTGGTTGGGATCGTCAATGGTCGGGCTGCCGTCGGGAGACTCGTCGATGTCCGCATCCTGCGGCGCACCGTGCTGGTCTTCGAGGTCGGCGGTCATCGTTGAATACGTGTTCCCGGACTGGCTGGACTCTAACCCATATCCGATTCGGTGTTCGAGGTGGGAGACCGGTTGAATACGACCCGGGCGAAACTCGTTACGGCTGCTTCCTTCCGGACCTGACCGGGTTGGCGAGACGCTCGTCCGCCCGGCCTCCCGCGCGCACTATATCAGATCGCGGGACGGGATAAACAACGCCCGGCGCGGTGTTTCCGGCCTCTTTCCACAGACCGGAAGCTGTGAGAGGTTACGCGCGCCCCGAACACCGAAGGCCAGATCCCTTGAGCCGCAACTTCTATTCCAGCGACTATCTCGACCGCGTCTCGCACCTGCGCAACGATCAGCAGTGGCTGTCCGAGCAGATGTCCGCCGCGACCAGCCGGCTCCTGCCGGTCTGGCAGCAGCACAACCTGGTGGTGAGCGGCGACACGGTCGCCGCGGCGGCCCTGGAAGTTCACCATATCGAGCAGCTGCGCGACGAGCAGGCCGACCCGATCCTGCTCGGGCTGGTCGACGGCACCGCCTACTTCACCCTCGATGTGAGCCACATCCCGGACCCGCACGAACACGAGGTGTTGGCGGCGGCGGGAATGTTCGAGGACCTCCGCAAGGTCGGCCCCTATGTCGGGCGCGAGGAAGGCAACCTCCTGGCCTATGCGCGCGGCATCAACTACTGGCACCAGCGCCACCGCTTCTGTGGCGTGTGCGGCGCGGCGACCCGCAGCGAGGCCGCGGGACACCAGCGGCGCTGCACGGACGAGGCCTGCAACGCGTCGCATTTCCCGCGCACGGACGTGGCCTGCATCATGCTGGTTTACGACGACGACCGGATCATCATGGGCAAGGCGCCCCGCTTCCAGGGCAAGATGCAGTCGGTTCTGGCCGGGTTCCTCGAACCGGGCGAGACGCTCGAGGACTGTGTCGCGCGGGAGGTCTTCGAGGAGGTCGGCGTGCGCGTGACCGACGTCGAGTACCAGCACTCCCAGCCCTGGCCCTTCCCGGCCTCGCTCATGGTCGGGTTCCGGGCCCGGGCCCTCGACACGGCGATCACCATCGACGAGAAGGAGCTGCTGTCGGCGGAATGGATGTCGCGCGCCGAGCTCAAGGCGATCACGCCGGACTCGCCGGTCCAGCTGCCGCGGCCCGACTCGATCGCGCGCCGCCTGATCGAGGAGTGGCTCGCCGAAGGCTAGACAGCCCTAGTGGTTGCGGTACTCGGCCGCCGGGAACACGCCCAGCACCCGCACATTCTTCGAGAAATAGTCGAGTTCCTCGAATGCCTGCGCCACGCCCGAATCCGCCGGGTGCCCCTCGATCTCCGCGTAGAAACGCGCGACCGAGAAGCGGTCGCCAGAGATATAGCTCTCGAGTTTCGTGATGTTGACCCCGTTGGTCGCGAACCCGCCCATCGCCTTGTAGAGCGCGGCGGGCACCGAGCGGACCTGGAAGATGAACGAGGTCATGCAGGGACCGTCATTGGGATCCGGGTCGCGCCGCGCGCGCGACAGGACAATGAAGCGGGTCGTGTTGCCGATCCGGTCCTCGAAACGCGAGCGCAGCACCTGCAAGTCATAGATTTCTCCCGCCAGCGGGGGCGCCAGGGCTCCGATTGACGGATCACCCAGCTCCGCAACCTCCTTGGCCGAGCCGGCCGTGTCCGCGCGCGCGGCTGTCCGCACACCGAGCTGGGCCAACTGCTCGCGGCACTGGGCGAGCGCCTGAGCATGGCTGCGCACTTCGGTCAGACCCTCCAGGGTCGCATCCTTGGTCGCCAGCAACTGATACTGCACATCGAGATAGTGCTCGCGGATGATGTACAGGTTCGATTCGGGCAACAGATGATGGATGTCCGCCACACGCCCGCCGAGCGAGTTCTCGATCGGGATCATCGCCAGCGCAGCCTTGCCATCCCTTTCCACCGCGGCGAACGCGTCCTCGAACGTCGCGCAGGCGAGCGGTGTCATATCCGGAAACGCCTGCTGGCACGCGATGTGCGAGTTGGCGCCGGGGACACCCTGATAGGCGATGGTGGTGGCCGGATCGCCGGCCGCTGGGTTCGAATCGGTCATGGTCGGTGGCTTCTGTTCGCGAAAACGCGCGCGCCTGCTATGCCAGCAATGCCCGCGCGCGTTCAAGGTCGGCGGGAGTATCGACACCGAGTGGAACGGTGTCAACGCGCGCCGCATCGATCCGCATGCCTGCCTCCAGCGCGCGCAACTGTTCCAGTTTCTCCCGCTTTTCGAGTGGGCTCGCCGGCAACGTCACGAAGCGCTCGAGCGCTGCGCGCCGATAGGCGTACAGGCCGATGTGATGGAAGTGATCCCCGTCCCCGGAAGGGACCGTCGCGCGGCTGAAGTAGAGCGCCCGACCGGAGGCCGCGGCCCCGTCACCCGCCACGACCGCCTTGACCACGTTCGGATTGCCGCGCTCGGCCTCTTCGGTGATGGCGCACACTGCGGTCGCGATATCAACCGCGGGATCGTTGAGCACGGCAACCGTGGCGCGCACGATTGCCGGATCGAGGGTCGGCAGATCGCCCTGGAGGTTGACCACCGCGTCATGCGCGCCCGCAGGATCGAACTCTGCGAGCGCGGCCTGAATCCGGTCTGAGCCCGATGGCAGATCCGGGTCCGTCAGCACCGCCCTGCCGCCCGCGGCCGCGACCGCGTCGGCGATTTCCGTCTCGGCACAGGCAATGACCACCGGCCCGACCTCTGCTTCCTCGGCCCGGCGCAGGCACTGCACGATCATCGGCAACCCGCAGATATCCGCCAGCGGCTTTCCCGGCAGCCGGGTCGATGCCATGCGGGCGGGAATAAGCACCACCGGGTTGGTTGGCGGGTTTCGGGATTCGTCGCGATCTTCCAGGGCTTTGGCCTCCTTCATGGGCGCTGCGACCTAATGCCGCGAGACCCCGATCGATGCTGGCCGGGGCGGAAGGCGAAAGATATATCTCGGGGCGCGTGAACGGAACCGTCACCATGCCGCGCAGGAGCCGTGGACAGGTGCACGGTCCCCGGCTAAATTCGCGGCGCGCGGGCAAGTCCGCCCGCACCATGATCCGGCTGAAGCAGGGAACAGGACGCTATGGGTGGCGATTTCTACAAGGTCTGGGGCGCGGCCCTCGTTGCGATGACGGTGGCGTTGGCCATTGGAATCTTCATCAACGAAGCGACGCATGCCGAACACCCCGAGATCAAGGCCTACCTGGTCGAGGTGCCGGACAACGGCAACCAGCAGGTCGCGGCCGTACCGGCAGCACCTGTGATCGAGCCGATCGCGCCGCTGCTCGCCGCGGCCGACGCCGCGGCCGGCGAGAAGGCGTTCAAACGCTGCGCCACCTGCCACACCTTCGAGAAGGGCGGCCCGAACAAGGTTGGCCCCAACCTCTACAACGTCGTCGGCGGCAACAAGGGTACCGGTTCCGGCTTCGCCTACTCCGATGCGCTGACGGCCATGGGCGGCGACTGGTCCTATGCCGATCTGAACGCCTTCCTCGCCAAGCCGAAGGACTTCCTGCCGGGCACGAAGATGACCTTCGCCGGCGTCAAGAAGGCCCAGGACCGGGCCAACATCGTTGCATTCCTGCGGCAGTATGCGGACACGCCGTTCCCGCTGCCCACGCAGTAGCGGGCATCCGCCACGGTGACGTAAAGTGCAGGCGGCGCGAATGCGCCGCTTTGCATTTGAGGAGCGCCCGAAGCGTGTCCGGAACAATCGACCCAGAGCTCGAATCCTTCGCCCACGCGCTGGCCGATGCGGCCGGCGCCGCGGCGTTGCGCTATTTCCGCGCCGGCTTCGACGTGGAGCTGAAGGACGACGCCAGTCCGGTCACACAGGCCGACCGGGAGGCCGAGGCGGCGATGCGCGCGCTCATCGCCGAGACCTATCCCGGGCACGGGATCTTGGGCGAGGAGCATGGCAGCGAACGCCTCGACGCGGATTTCGTCTGGGTTCTCGACCCGATCGACGGGACCCGGGCCTTCGTCAATGGAATTCCGCTGTTTGCCACCCTGATCGCCCTCGTGCGCAACGGCGAACCCGTGCTGGGCATGAACGCATACCCGGCGCTGGCTGAGCGCTGGCTCGGCGTGGCCGGCAAGCCGACCCGTCATTGGTATGGCGCAAGCGAAAGCGGTCCCGTTACGGGACGTCCGTGTCCGTCCCTTGCCGAAGCGCATCTCTGCACCACGTCGCCCGACATGTTCGACCCGCCGCACGCGGCACGGTATGCGCGGCTCAAGGATGCCGTGCGGGACACCCGGTTCGGAACCGATGCCTGGGCGTATGCGATGGTCGCGTCGGGACAGACCGACATGGTCGCCGAGGCCGGAATGCAGCCCTACGACTATCTCTCGCACGCGGTCATCATTGCAGGCACCGGCGGTGCGATCACCGACTGGGCGGGAGAGCCGCTGCGCATCGATTCGCCCGGCTCGGTTCTCGCAGCGGGCGACCCGGCTCGCCACGCGGAAGCGCTCGCGCTCTTACAGTCGACATAGGCCAGGAGGGATCGAGGCCATGGCACATGACGTCCGCATTGCGATTTCCTGTCCCGACCGTACCGGGCTGCTCTCGGCGCTCACCGGCCGCCTGTTCGACATGGGCGCCGACATCGGTGACACGAGCTTCGCCGTCCTCAGTGGCGCGGCGGAGTTCACCACTGTCGCGCGGCTGCCCGACGGGCTGTCGCCAGACGATGTTCGCGACGGCCTGTCGGCGCTTTCGGAGATCGCGGAGGCCAACATCTCCGTCACGGCCTTTTCCCCGGGCCAGGGCGCACCGGGAGACGGGGATATCACCCACCGGGTCGAAGTGCGCGGCACCGACCGGCCGGGCCTGGTCGCCCGGCTGACCGAGGCCTTCGCCGACTATGGCGCGAACATCGAGCGGATGGATTGCGAACGGGTCCGCGGCGGCGGCGCGGAGGACTACGTGATCCGGATCGAGGCCTGGATCCCCGCTGACCGGGCCGGGACATGTCTCGCGGCGGTCGACAACACCGCCCAGTCCCTGGGTCTTTCGAGCAGCGCCGAAGCGCTCTGACCCGGTCCGGCACCCGCCGCCGGGCCGACAAAACGACCAAACCGGGTCCGAAATGCGGCCGCCGCACGGCGACCGCTAAATTCCACGTGAAAAAACGCGCGTTTGCCTTGATCGGACACCCCATCTGCCCCCAACTAGGGATATCGAAGTGACGGGTCTGGAGGGGTCATGCTCCGCAACGGTTTCATCGCGGCACTCGCGGGCGTCGGCCTGGCCGCCGCGTCCATCGGTGTCGCGCACGCTGTCGAAGGCACCGGCGGCCCGGCGCATGCCATGGCCATGCACGGCAAGCCCAAGTTCGGGCCCGACTTCACCCATTTCGACTACGCAAACCCGGACGCCCCGAAAGGCGGATCACGGGTCTCGGATGCGACGGGCACCTTCGACAGCCTCAACCCCTTCATCCTCCAGGGAACGCCGGCAAGCGTAGGCCTGATCTACGATTCCCTGATGGTGCAGTCGGTGGACGAGGCCTTCACCCTTTACTGCCTGCTGTGCGAGACGGTCGAGACGCCCGACGACAGGTCCTGGGTGGAATTCACGCTCCGCGAGGACGCCCGCTGGCATGACGGCGTGCCGGTCAGCGTCGATGACGTGATCTTCTCGTTCCATGCGCTGCGCGAGCAGGGTCGGCCCTTTTACCGCTTCTATTACGGGAGCGTGCAGGACGTCGTCCAAACGGGTCCGCGCAAGGTGCGCTTCAACTTCGCCGGCGACCTCAACCCGGAGCTGCCGCTCATCATCGGCGATCTGACGATCCTGCCGAAGCACTACTGGGAAACACGCGACTTCTCGAAGACGACGCTCGAGCCGCCGCTCGGCAGCGGCGCCTACCGGATCTCCGACGTCAAGCCGGGACGCTCGCTGACCTTCGAGCGGGTCCCGGACTACTGGGCCAAGGACCACCCGACCCAGACCGGCTTCAACAACATCGACACCATCCGGATCGACTATTTCCGCGACCGAACGATCGCCCGCGAGGCGTTCAAGGGTGGCAACACCGACATCTGGATCGAGAATTCGGCCAAGGAATGGGCGACGGCGTTCGACATTCCGGCGGTGCGCGACGGCCGTATCGTCAAGGAAGAGTTCGCCCACGACCGCCCGGCCGGGATGCAGGGCTTTGTCTTCAACATCCGCAAGCCCGTGTTCCAGGATCGGCGCGTCCGCAAGGCACTGACGCTGGCCTGGGACTTCGAGTGGTACAACAAGAACCTCGCCTACAACGCGTACAGCCGGACGGACAGCTACTTCGACAATTCCGAGCTCGGAAGCCGGGGCCTGTTGGCCGACGCGGACTCCGAGGAGCGCGAGATCCTCGAGCGGTTTCGCGGAAGCCTCCCCGACGAGATCTTCACCCGGGCCTATACCGTGCCGTCGACGGACGGCTCGGGCGCGCGCGGCATCCGCAACAACCTCCGCGCCGCGCGAAAACTGCTCGAGGAGGCCGGCTGGGTCGTGCGCGACGGCACGCTCGTGAACGGCGAAACCGGCGCGCCGTTCACCTTCGAAATTCTGCTCGTGCAGCCGACCTTCGAACGGATGGCGCTACCCTTCGCGCGCAACCTCGAGCGCCTGGGCATCGAGGCCAGCGTCCGGGTCGTCGACACCGCGCAGTACCAGAACCGCACGGACGCGCGCGACTACGACATGATCATCGGCTCATGGGGCCAGTCCCTGTCACCGGGCAACGAGCAGCGCGACTTCTGGAGCACGCGGGCTGCCGAGGCCGCCGGTTCGCGCAACCTGATCGGCATCCAGGACCCGGTCATCGACGAGTTGATCGAACTCCTGATCTCCGCGCCGTCGCGCGAGAGCCTTGTCCAGCGGACGCGGGCGCTCGACCGCGCGCTGCTATGGGGTCACTACGTCATCCCGCACTTCCACCTTCCGGTGGACCGGATTGCCTTCTGGGACAAGTTCGGACGGCCAGAGAAGGTACCCATGCTCGGCGAGGCCACGAACATCGCCGCCTGGTGGGTGGATCCGGCGAAGGAAGCGGCACTCGAAGGCCGCAAGGCCACGCAGAACGGCGGCTAGCGCCGGTTCACGCGCGTCGCTAGGTTAGCCCCATGCTCGCCTATATCATCCGACGGCTGTTGCTGATCATCCCGACCCTGTTCGGAATCATGATCATCAATTTCGCGGTCATCCAGACCGCGCCCGGCGGGCCGGTCGAACAGATCATCGCGCAGATCCAGGGCAACGCCGTCGATGCCACCTCCCGGGTGACCGGCGGGGGCTCCGATCTCAACCAGGATTCGCTCGGCGACCAGCAGCGTCTCGACCAGTCGGGCGGATTCGAATCCAAATACCGTGGCGCCCGCGGCCTGCCGCCGGAGCTGATCGCCGAGATCGAGGAGATGGTCGGGTTCGACAAGCCCATCCACGAGCGCTTCCTGACGATGATGCGCAACTATGCGAGATTCGATTTCGGCGACAGCTTCTTCCAGGATCGCCAGGTGGTCGATCTGGTCATCGAGAAGATGCCTGTTTCCATCAGCCTCGGCCTGTGGACCACGTTGCTGACCTACCTGATTTCGATCCCGCTGGGTATTCGCAAGGCGGTGCGCGACGGCAGCCGCTTCGACATCTGGACCAGCGGCGTGATCATCTTCGGCAACGCGGTGCCCGCGTTTCTTTTTGCCGTCCTCCTCGTCGTCCTGTTTGCGGGCGGCAGCTTCGTCGACTGGTTCCCCCTGCGTGGCCTGACGTCGGAGAACTGGTCGGAGCTCAGCGCGATCGGCAAGGTCGCGGATTACTTCTGGCACCTGACCCTGCCCCTTCTCGCACTGACCATCGGCGCGTTCGCAGGCCTGACGATGCTGACCAAGAACTCGTTCCTCGACCAGATCAACCAGCAGTATGTGATCACCGCACGGGCGAAGGGCCTCACCGAGAAGCGGGTCCTCTACGGCCACATCTTCCGCAACGGCATGCTGATCGTGATCGCCGGGTTCCCATCGGCGTTCATCGGCATCCTGTTCACCGGTTCGCTCCTGATCGAGGTCATTTTCTCCCTCGACGGCCTCGGTCTGCTCGGCTTCGAGGCGGCGCTGAACCGTGACTTTCCGGTCCTGTTCGGTACGCTCTTCTTCTTCTCGCTGCTCGGCCTGGTCATGAACCTGATCGGCGACCTGGCCTATGTTGTCGTCGACCCCCGCATCGACTTCGAAAGCCGCGAGGTCTGAGATGACGGCGGCAGCCCCGACCCGCCAGACGATGCCGGACCGGCCGCGCTTCCTCGGCCTGAAGATCACACCAATCACCGCGCGCCGGCTGACAAATTTCCGCGCGAACAAGCGCGGCTACTGGTCCCTTTGGATCTTCGCCGCGCTGTTCTTCGTGACCCTGTTCGCCGAGTTCATCGCCAACGACAAGCCGCTCCTCGTACGCTTCGACGGTGCGTTCTACGCACCCATCTTCAACAGCTATCCCGAGACCACCTTCGGCGGCGACTTCGAGACCGAGGCGGATTACACCGACCCGTTCGTGGTCGAATTGATCGAGGAGAAGGGATGGCTGGTGATGCCGCTCATTCCCTACAGCTTCGATACGCCGGTCACCGACCTCACCGTGCCCGCCCCCTCCCCGCCCTCGACCCAGAACTGGCTCGGGACCGACGACCAGGCCCGGGACGTGGTGGCGCGACTCATCTACGGGTTTCGCATATCCGTCCTGTTCGGCTTCACCCTGACGATCTTCGCCAGCATCATCGGTGTCGCGGCGGGAGCCGTGCAGGGCTATTTCGGCGGCTGGACGGACCTGCTCTTCCAGCGCTTCATCGAAATCTGGTCATCGCTGCCGACCCTGTTCCTGCTGATCATACTGGCATCCGTGGTGGAACCGACCTTCTGGTGGCTGCTCGGGCTGATGCTGCTGTTCAGCTGGATGTCGCTGGTCGGGGTCGTCCGCGCGGAGTTCCTGCGGGCGCGCAACTTCGACTATGTGCGCGCCGCCCGCGCGCTCGGCATGGGCAACGCCGTGATCATGTTCCGCCATGTTCTACCGAATGCGATGGTTGCCACGCTAACCCTCCTGCCCTTCATCACGGCGGGATCGGTCACGGTCCTGACCTCGCTCGATTTCCTGGGCTTCGGTCTCCCGCCTGGCTCGCCGTCCCTCGGCGAGATGCTGAAGCAGGGCAAGGACAACTTCTTCGCGCCCTGGCTGGGCTTTACCTCCTTCTTCGCAATCGCGATCATGCTGAGCCTGATGATATTCGTCGGCGAGGCGGTGCGCGACGCGTTCGATCCGCGCAAGCAAATTACCGGAGACCATGGCTGATGGCCGAACCGCTGCTCTCAGTTCGTGACCTGTCCGTCGATTTCGCGACCCCGGTCGGCCGAGTCCAGGCGGTGCGGAATGTTTCCTTCGACGTGGCGCCGGGCGAGACGCTCGCGCTGGTGGGTGAGTCCGGTTCCGGCAAGTCGGTGAGCGCCCTGTCGATCCTGCAGCTGCTGCCCTATCCGACCGCGCGCCACCCCGGCGGATCGATCCGCTTCGAGGGACAGGAGCTGCTCGGCGGCGACGAGGCGACCTTGCGGGCGATCCGCGGTAACGACATCGCGATGATCTTCCAGGAGCCGATGACCTCGCTGAATCCGCTGCACACCATCGAGAAGCAGATCAACGAGGTTCTGTTCGTCCACAAGGGCCTGGCGCGCCAGGCCGCCCGGGCGCGCACGCTCGAGCTGCTCAAGCTGGTGGGCCTGAACAATGCCGAGCAGCGCCTGAATGCCTATCCGCACGAATTGTCCGGCGGCCAGCGCCAGCGCGTGATGATCGCGATGGCGCTCGCCAATGAGCCCAAACTCCTGATTGCCGACGAGCCCACAACGGCCCTCGATGTGACGATCCAGGCACAAATTCTCGAGCTGCTCGACGATCTCAAGGCGAAATTCGGCATGTCGATCCTGTTCATCACCCACGATCTGGGCATCGTCCGGAAGATGGCAGACCGGGTGGCGGTGATGCAGCAGGGCGAGATCGTGGAACTGGAGGAGACCGAGACACTCTTCGCCAACCCGACGCACAGCTACACGAAGCAACTCCTCGACGCCGAGCCCTCCGGGACGGCCCTGGCCCCGGTGCATGACGCGCCGCGTGTGATCCAGGCCGACGATCTCAAGGTCCATTTCCCCATCAAGGCCGGCCTGATGCGGCGGGTGGTCGATCATGTGCGCGCAGTCGACGGGATCACCCTCGAGGTGCGCGAGGGACAGACCGTGGGCGTGGTCGGCGAGTCCGGTTCCGGCAAGACGACGCTCGGCCTCGCGCTCCTGCGGCTGATCTCGTCCGAGGGCCCCATCGAGTTCGACGGCAACGCGATCGAGGATCTGCGGACGAAACAGCTGCGCCCGCTGCGCCGCGAGATGCAGATCGTCTTCCAGGACCCCTACGGCTCGCTCTCGCCGCGCATGTCGATCGCCCAGATTATCGCCGAGGGACTCAAGGTCCACGGCATCGGTGAGAACGCCGCTGCGCGCGACGAGATGATCGTCCGGGTTATGGACGAGGTTGGCCTCGACCCGAATGCGCGCCACCGCTATCCGCACGAATTCTCCGGCGGCCAGCGCCAACGGGTCGCGATCGCCCGGGCGCTCGTCCTGAAGCCGAAATTCATCGTGCTCGACGAGCCGACATCCGCCCTCGACCGCTCGGTTCAGGCGCAGATCATCGACCTGCTGCGCGACCTCCAGGCGAAGTACAAGCTCGCCTACCTCTTCATCAGCCACGATTTGAAGGTCGTGCGGGCAATCTCCAACCATGTGATCGTCATGCAGAACGGCAAGGTGGTGGAACAGGGCCCGGCGGCGAACATCTTCGACAACCCGCGCGAGGGCTATACCAAAGCGCTGATGGCCGCGGCCTTCGACCTGGCCGCCGTCGGCGCGGGCGACACGGTCGCGACCTAGTCTTCACCATGTCCGTCCTGATCATCGCGTCTCATGACCGCCCCGACTGGTGGGCACGCGAGCTCCGCCAGCGCGCCCCCGATCTAGACGCGCGCGTCTGGCCGGAGGTGGGAAACGCCGAGGACATCACCTACGTGCTCGCCTGGAAGCCGCCGCCCGGCGCGCTCGCGACGTTGCCCAACCTC
>Ga0181568_10001293_pt1 | contig 23060 bp, 22 predicted proteins | sample 101ome_20_FD_133758 | JGI IMG/M metagenome (GOLD analysis project Ga0181568, IMG submission 133758) | Coastal salt marsh microbial communities from the Groves Creek Marsh, Skidaway Island, Georgia - 101404AT metaG (megahit assembly) | ecosystem: Environmental > Aquatic > Marine > Intertidal...
CAGACAAAATGAATGTTGTTTATCGAGGTGTAGAGAACCCAATGACAATTTCAATTCCGGGAATTCCTGACTCTAAGGTAAACGCTTCAGCACCTGGACTGCGAAAAGCAAGAGGTAGTAAATTTGTTATGGTTCCAGGCCGAGGAAGTGAAGTTAATATTACAGCAAGTGGAGTTTTGCCAGACGGACAACGAATTGCTACTAATTCAAAATTTAGAATTAAAGATATACCAGCACCTCAAGGGACGGTAAGAAGAGAAACTGGTAACGTTACCATTCCAAAAGCTAGTCTTGAAATTGCATCTATTGGTGCTGTTCTTGAGGATTTTGATTTTGATATTACGTTAGAAACCGTGAGCTTCAATTTTAAGGCTCCTGGTCAAGCAACAATCTTAGTAAGAGGAAATAAATTAGATGCTAAAGCTAAAGATGCATTGAAGAGGGTAAGAGCTGGTTCTACTGTGCAAATTTTTGACATAAAAGTACGAAACCCTAAAAATCCAAATTACAAGTTCAAAAAAATATCACCCGTAATTTGTGAAATTGTTAACTAGAATTTAAGTATGAAAACTCTCAAATTCCTTTCTGTCACATTAGTTTTTTTTACGTGTAACAAATCTTTTAGTCAGTCTAACCTCCTAAATGCCAATATTCCTCAAGAAATTGGATTGTTAAATGATGCACAACTTTCAGCAAATGATGAGGAGCCTTTAGCTTACGGATTTGTAGATGACAGAGATGTTTTATGGTCTAAAACAGTATGGGAGTTAATTGACTTAAAAGAAAGAATAAATTTCCCATATTATTATCCTACAGATACAATGAATTTGGGAACTGATAGAAGATCACTTTTTGATGTTTTACTAAGGGATATTAAAAAAGGAAAAATAAAAGAGATTTATTCAGATGGTTATTTTTTAAATAAAATTACCCAGGATGAGATTCTTGATAAGTTAGTCCTTATTGACACCTCAGATGCTGGATACACCCAAATGAATGAAAATGGTTATGTAGATCCAGAATTTATTACACCATATTCTATTACATCAAATGAAATTGAGCAATATAGGATTAAGGGCACTTGGTATTTTAACAAAAGACTTGGTGAAATGAAGTACCGTTTATTAGCAATCTGTCCTTTAGCTTTTGATTTAAGATCAAGAATTAAATTAAATCAGGAAGAATTAGTAGAACTATTTTGGGTTTGGTTTCCGGATGCAAGAAATACTTTAAATAGAAGTAAAGTTTTTAATTCAAGAAATGCTTCTCAGCCAATTACTTTTGATGCAATGCTTAATGCGCGGAGGTTTAATTCATTGATCTATAAGGAAGAGAATATTTACGAAGACAGAACAGTTAAAGACTACATCTTTGAAGATGCCCTAAGACAATTGCTCGAATCCGAACGAATTAAAGGTACCATACGGGATTTTGAACAAGACATGTGGAACAACTAAATGTTCCCTAACGCCTAAACGCTGCTTTGAAGCAGCGTTTTTTTTTGACTACATTCGTGAAAAAGTAAGTGTATGCGCTGTTTAATCGTCGGAAGTGGATTGGCCGGGATCAGTTTGGCGGCGCATTTAAGCGCGCGGCAAGTGGACGTAGAGGTCATTGCCTCAGACCAACCTTCTGCCTCTGGTGTTTCAGCCGGAATTCTTAATCCGACCGTGTTAAAACGCTATACAGCAGCTTGGAACAACACCGCTTTTATGGACTATGCCCTTTTATTTTACCGCCAATTGGAAGTCCAACTAAAAGCCACTTTCATCGACCCCCTGCCCATCCATCGGATATTTTCCACTCCTTCTGAAGCCAATGAATGGACCGTGGCCTCCGACCATCCTTCATTGGCTCCTTATTTAGAGCCAAGCCTACAGCAAGCGGTTTTATTTCCCATACACGCCCCGATGGGTTATGGACAAGTCCTAAATGTTGGGCGGCTAAACATCAAAAGCTTGATAGACCACCATACCCAATTTTTGGGTAATAAACACCGAGTCGCTCACTTTGATTACGATCAACTCAACGTTTCTTTAGAACGTCCCGAATATCAAGGGGTGGGTTATGACCACCTTTTTTTCTGTGAGGGGGCGCAACTAAAAAATAATCCTTGGTTTGGCCAATTACCTTTAGTAGGAACCAAAGGGGAAATGCTTGTCATTCGATGCGCCGAACTCCCCCAAACGGCCATTTGGAAAGGCCCCGTGTTTATTGTACCACTTGGCGAAGGTATTTTTTGGGTAGGTGCCAGTTTTGACTGGGAAGAAAAAAACAACGTTCCCACCGACAACGGACGGTTTTTGCTTGAAAAAAAATTAAAACAAATGCTTAAAGTACCCTATACCTTGGTCGATCACCTGGCGGGAGTACGTCCCACGGTTATCGATCGACGACCCTTGTTAGGCACTCACTCGACCCACAAACGACTGCATGTTTTTAACGGGCTGGGTACCCGTGGGGGAATGATGGCCCCCTTGTTGGCCCAGTGGATATGTCGGGCTGTATTGGACGGTGCTCCACTCCCCAACGAAGTATCGATTGATAGATTTGCGTAGCTGCCCACGAGCTAATATCTTAGCATATGCTTACAGCTCAGAAACTCGGTGTTGCTTTTGGGGGAGAAATCCTTTTTGACGATATATCGTTTCGAATAGGCCCTGGCGACCGAATTGGTTTGATCGGCAAAAATGGTGCGGGTAAATCTACCTTATTACGGCTATTGGCCAAAACCCAAACCAACTACAGCGGGAGTTTGGCCTTCGACAAAAACTGCCGAATTGGCTACCTCCCGCAAGATTTAGATTTTAAGGAGGGGCGCACCGTAGTTGAAGAAGCCTATCAGGCTTTTACAGCCCTGTTGGAAATCGAAAACCGTTTGGGAACTACCAACCAGGCACTGCTTGAACGGACCGATTTTGAAAGCCAAGCTTATACCGATTTAATTATTCAACAAAGCGAACTTACGACTCAGTATGAGCTTTTGGGAGGCTATACCTATCAAGCAGCTACGGCACGCATATTAAACGGTTTAGGTTTTGATCAATCGACTTTTGATTGCCCTACTGCTAACTTTTCGGGGGGGTGGCGCATGCGTATTGAGTTGGCCAAACTCCTTTTGCAAGACAACGACATCTTGTTACTCGATGAGCCCACTAATCACCTGGACATCGAGGCCATTCTTTGGTTGGAGCAATTTTTGACCAAATATAAGGGTGCGCTCTTGTTGGTTTCTCACGACATTACGTTTCTCAATCAGGTGACCAACCGTACCATGGAGTTGGTCAGTAAGCAATTGTTTGATTTTAAAAAGTCCTACAGTGATTACATAGAATTGCGTGTCCTATTGCGCGAACAACAGTTGGCGGCCAAAAAAAATCAAGACAAGCAACTTGCCCATACCGAAAAGTTGATCGAACGTTTTAGGGCCAAGGCCACCAAGGCCAGTATGGCTCAATCGTTGATCAAAAAAATGGATAAAATCAAACGGATAGAAGTGGATCCCGAAGAAACGCAAACCTTTTCGATTCACTTTCCGTTGAGTAAACAACCCGGTAAAGTTGTTGTTGAAGGCAAGGGTATAGGTAAGGCCTATGACCAAAATCAAGTTCTTAAGGACGTTGATTTGTTGATCGAAAGAGGAAGTAAAATAGCCTTTATCGGTCAAAACGGACAAGGAAAAACCACCTTGGCCAAAATCATCGTTAACACTCTGGAGCACCAGGGGACGTTGAAATTGGGACACAACGTGATGTTGGGCTATTTTGCCCAAAACCAAGCCCAACAACTCACCTTGACTAAAACCGTACTCGACACGGCCTTGGATGCTGCAGCACCTGATAAGCGTCCTTCGGTAAGAGATATGCTCGGCGCTTTTTTGTTTCAAAATGATGCTGTGGATAAAAAAGTGGCCGTATTGTCCGGAGGAGAACGCAACCGACTTGCCCTGTGCAAGTTGTTGCTTCAGCCTTTTAATGTACTGGTGATGGACGAACCGACCAACCACCTCGATATCTTAGCCAAAAAAGTACTGAAGGAGGCCCTATTAAAATTTGCAGGAACCTTAATCCTAGTTTCCCACGACCGTGATTTTTTGGATGGCCTCTGTGATCGTGTGTTTGAATTTAGAGACGCCCGAGTCAAAGAATACCTAGGAGGACTTCAAGGGTATTTGGATTCAAAGAAAATCAACCATTTATCGGAATTGGAAGCCTTAAAGCCAAAGGCCAATCCCAAAAAAAGCAAAGACGACACGCCCCCCAATCAAAACAAGCGTAAAAAGGCCCAAAATCAGCTCCAAAAAATTGAAACAGCCATCGAACAACTCGAGAATGAACTTAAGACCATCGACCTTGAGCTCGAAATCAATTATGGAGAAACCATTAAAAAACCAGATTTTTTTGATCAATATCAAGCCAAAAAAGAAAAACTAGAAAGCTTATTTGTGGAGTGGGAGCATGCGCAAAAAACTTTGGACCAACTGATCGAAAGATGATCGAACACTTTTTTCAATGCCCATATTGTTGGGCGTCAATTTCCATGTTGCTTGACCTTTCGGTAACCGAAGATCAGTATATCGAAGATTGTGAGGTGTGTTGCAATCCCATTCAAATTGATTACCGCGAAGAAGAAGGAGTGCTTACTTATTTTGAAGCCCACCCGATCAGTCAATAGTCTATTTTGCCCAACGGGTCCATCCAAAATCTATGGGGTCTTCGAGATGATCGCCAAAGGAAATGACCTGGGCACTTGCACCTTCAATCATCTCAGGCAGGTTTACAATTTCTTCTTGCTGAAGAATAACAAGGTTTTGCAGCTTAAAAGCCTCGGCCGCAGTTTTGATTTTAGCCTCTGGGCTAAACCCCCGAACATATAGCCCGTCTATACCTCCTTGCGAATTTTTGGCCACGGTAAGTATCACTTGCTCTGGATTGTTTTTATGGCCCATTAGGTGAATATTGGATAGGGTAAAACTTCCCGGATCGGGACCAGCTCCAGGGTCGAGTTCCAAACCGCTATCTGAGTTTTCGCCCATTATGACCAGGGCATTTATAAGACTTCCTGTATAGCCCTGAGAAATGTCTATACCATCGTCACCGACAGAAACAACCAAGACATTTGAAGGATTTACTGTGCCTCCAAAAATTTCCATACCATCGTCTTGATTACCAAAAATTTCTATGTTGTCGATGGTTGTCTGTTCACCAACACCACAAAGCGTCAATCCATTAGAGTCACTTCCGGTTCCTACATAGGACCCTCCGTGGCGTATAGAAACATATTCCATCACCCCACCATTGTGATTGGGGTTGGCACCTCCGTAATAACTGGTCTTTGCATTTGGATTAAGTCCAGTATAAAAGGTTTCTTCATCTTCTAGTTCGGTTGAAATGGGTGCATCCCCTAGCATAATGATTCCTCCCCAAAGTCCTTGCTTACTTGCTCCAAGCATAGATGTATCGTTAACTGATGAAATATTATCATCCAAAGCTGTAAAAACGATAGGTTGCTGAGCAGTGCCCTTGGCCTCTATTTTCCCTCCCTTGGAAATAACCAACATGGAAATATTTCTAGCCTCTCCGGGCATTGCCTTAATAAGGGTGCCGGCTTCGATATGAAGCGTGGCACCATCTTTAACAATCACTGTCCCCTCTAAAATATAGGTAGTATTGGCTTTCCACCAAGTATCTGTTGCAATCGATTGATTTACAGTAACGGTTTTTTGTCCACCTTCAGTACAGGACCAAAACAATGAAGGAATCATCAAAATCAGGAGCGGGGCCAATGAGTAATATGTTAAGCGCTTGTTCATCTGGTTTATTTTCTCTTTTAAAAATAAATGAAAATAGTTTATAATAAAAATTTACACCCTTTAAACCTATGGTAGGATGTTGTAATAATTCATGATTTGAGTCGTCTTGTTAGTAAATGAGAACTTGTTCGATGACAAATTTCAATACTTATTTCGCCTTTAGTCGGCCATAGACTGAAGGTAACGCTCGGCATCCAAAGCCGCCATACAACCCGTACCGGCAGCGGTAACCGCCTGGCGGTATTCTTTGTCTTGAACATCGCCCGACGCAAAAACACCGGGAAGATTGGTTTTGGTTGATTTGCCCTTAGTGATCAGGTAGCCGGCTTCGTCCATATCGAGTTGTCCTTTAAAAATTGCCGTATTGGGCTCATGGCCAATAGCAATAAAGAGACCTGTTACCGGGATTTCTTCCTTTTCGCCTGTTTGATTGTTGAGGATACGAATCCCCTCCACAACTTGTTCTCCAAGCACTTCATCAATTTCAGAATAATACTTCAAGTCAATATTCGGGGTATTGGTTACCCGGTGTTGCATGGCTTTTGACGCCCGCATGCTTCCTTTACGGACGAGCATAGTGACCTTGGTACAGATATTGGCCAGATAGGTAGCTTCTTCGGCAGCGGTGTCACCCCCTCCGACAATAGCGACTTCCTGACCTTTGTAGAAAAACCCATCACAGACGGCACAAGCCGAAACCCCGCCACCGCGTAAGCGTTGTTCGCTGGGAATACCCAGGTATTTGGCCGAAGCTCCGGTACTAATGATGACGGTTTGGGCCTCCAAGACATCGCCTCCTTCAATATATACCTTATGGATGCCTCCCTTTTGTTGAGCAAATTCGACCTTGTTCACATGGCCTATCCGCACCTCGGTTCCAAAGCGTTCTGCTTGTTGTTGGAGTTCGACCATCATTTGGGGGCCGTCAATTCCTTTGGGGTAGCCCGGAAAATTATCGACTTCGGTTGTGGTGGTCAGTTGCCCGCCGGGTTCCATTCCGGTATACAAGACCGGCTTTAGGTCTGCTCGTGCAGCATAGATAGCCGCAGTATAGCCTGCAGGGCCACTTCCGATAATCAATGTTTTTACGCGTTCCATAAGTTGCTATTTTTTGTAAAAATAAGTTTTTATCGATTGGCGACCTGAGCAATTTCCATCAATATTCATTATTGAGAATACGTTATCTTTATACTTTAGCAAAAACAAATTACCGTTTTGAAAAAAGCCCTTATCCTCCTTATATTTTTCGATGCTTGTGGTCAAATTAACCCCACAGCCCAACAGCTTGTCGATAACTCATTCGCCTACTATGGCGGAGACCATTGGGACCGCGCCCAATTGAGTTTTCAATTTCGAAACCATCGGTATGGTTTGCAACGCGATTTTGGAAATTTTATCTATACTCGCCTAGCGCTTAACGACTCGCTGCCCTATAAAGACGTGCTTACTTCTTCAGGAAATTTTACTCGAACCCTTCACGGACAAAAAATTATACTTTCGGACAGTATGGCTAATGTCTATACCTCTTCGGTCAATTCGGTTTTGTATTTTGTGCAACTTCCCTATGTGCTAAATGATGCCGCTGTGGTCAAAGAACGATTGCCCGATTGTGTCATTGCCGGTCAAAACTACTTCACCCTAAAAATTACCTTTGCCCAAGAAGGGGGTGGTGAAGATTTTCAGGATGAGTTTCGATATTGGATGCATCAGGATACTTATGCCATCGATTATATGGCCTATAATTACCAAACCTCGGGGGGTGGAACACGTTTTCGGGTAGCCACTGCCCAAAAAAACATCGCCGGCATGATTGTTCAAGATTATGCTAACTACAAAGCGGATACACAATTTCCTCCCTTAGACAGCTTGCCAAGCTATTATCAACAAGGGAAACTACAAAAGGTTTCTACAATTGTCAATACAGATTGGACACTGATGGACTAATCCTTTCTCCAACTAATGTTCTCGACCCGGTAATCGTAGGAAGCCCGACGATAGCGGGGATTGAAATCCTTGTCCACAAAATAACTACTTCTTTTGCGGTTGAGGAACAGCCCCGTTTTTGTTTCGTAGGCATCGTTGGTGATCAAGCTGATTTTTCCGTTATGCTCGACAGCGGTAGCGATTAGGCGATAAGTATTTGGATCAAAAAAGTAGTGCCAAACATCGGTAGTGTCCAAGTTGGGATAGGTGACTTTGAGGACCAAGGCCTCGCGTTGATTAAAGAGCGTTTTTGGACCGATATACTCCAATTGGGCAGCGGGATCCAATAGTTTATAGGGCTGCCAAAAAACATAAAAAGCACTGTGTATGCTTTCTAAAGCCGCTGCTATGGCCGACGCATCATCAACGGGGGTATCATTGAGGGTAAGGGTGAACGCATTCGGTGCAAGATCGGCCCGATAGGTCCCTTCTGGGGTGGGCCAAATCTGGGTAGCCCCAAAAGGTCTGAGTTGGTTTTGGTGTTGTTGCTGAATGGTTTTTTCTACGGCTCCGTTTTCGGTATATAGGGTGGTTGTTTTGGTATAGGAGATTGTGGCTACCTGTTCCCAAAGGGCTTTTCCTCCATGGGCCTCCAGGGATTTTTGCAGCAGGGCAGTAGCCGGGTCGGGCGGTTTGCATTGGTTGACCAGTAAGAAAACCAAAAGCAGCGGGAGAATCAATTTTTTTTTTGTAACTAGCATATTTAACAACTTAGGAAAGAATTGTAATTTAGAACATAATCTTATAAAAATGAAAAAGCAAAGCAGAACGATGACCCAAACTGTGCTTCTGATGGCAGCACTTTTAACAGTTTCCTGGGGGCAGGCCCAAAAAAAATACAGTAAAAGTTTTATCAAAAAACAAAAAGCCCAGGTAGAGGCCTTGGTCGAAGCCCGTCACAAAAATACCCAAGTGATGGTCGATAAGATCTTTAGCTTTGCCGAGTTGGGATTCCACGAAGTGGCCTCTTCTCAGTATTTAACCGAAACACTTAAAGCCGCCGGTTTTGAAATTGTCTATGGGGTATCTGATATCCCCACGGCCTGGTTTGCACGATGGTCCAACGGTGAAGGGCCTGTGATTGCCCTGGGCAGTGATGTGGATTGTATTCCCAAGGCCTCTCAATATCCCGGGGTGGCCTACCACAAGCCGATTGTCGAAGGAGCTCCTGGACATGGCGAAGGACACAATGCAGGGATTCCACTTAATATTACGGCAGCTTTGGCCTTGCAAGAGGTTATGACCCAAAACAACATTGGCGGTACGTTGGTCCTGTGGCCGGGAATTGCCGAGGAGTTAGTCGCTTCCAAGGCTTGGTTTGTTCGCGATGGCTATTTTGATGATATCGATATGTGTATTTTCACCCATGTAAGTAGTAACCTATCGGTTTCTTGGGGACAAGCCCGAGGAACGGGTCTTATTTCTGTCGAATATACCTTTGAGGGTGAGGCCGCGCACTCTGCCGGAGCACCTTGGCGAGGGCGAAGTGCACTAGATGCTGCCGAGCTGATGAATATCGGTTGGAATTACAAAAGAGAGCATTTGCATCCACTTAAGCGTTCGCATTCCATTTTTACCGATGCGGGTGATCAACCCAATGTGGTACCCTCCAAAGCCTCCATTTGGTTTTATCTAAGAGATGTGACCTATGAAGGAATTATGAAAATGTATAACGATGCCAACAATATCGCCGAAGGTGCGGCGAAAATGACCGATACCCAAGTCAGTTCGCGCGTAGTAGGTACGGCCTGGCCACGCCACTTCAACAAAACAATTGCCGAAACCATGTACGCAAATATTCAACAGGTAGGATTGCCCGAATGGTCGGCCAAAGATCAGGCTTTGGCCAAAGCAGTACAGAAAGAGGTAAACTCTAATAACCTCAACGGTTTGGCCACTGAACTTTCTGAATTGGGAAAACCAGCGGCCGTTCCGGTGAGCGGAGGATCTGACGATATCGGTGATGTTTCTTGGAAAATCCCGACGGTTACCCTTCGCTTTCCGTCCAACATTCCCGGTTTACAAGGTCACCACTGGTCCAATGCGATTGCAATGGCAACGCCCATTGCCCACAAAGGAGCGACAGCCGGAGCCAAGGTGGTCGCGATGACGGTTTTAGACTTTTTGACCCAACCACAGTTGATGGCCCAAGCCAAAGATTATTTTGTCAATGTGCAGTCCAAAGAAACGCAGTATAAGCCCATGATAAGTATGGACGATCCGGCTCCTGTAGAACTCAATACGCAAATCATGCAAACCTATAGACCGGAACTTGAAAAATACTACTATGACGAAACTCAATACGAAAGCTACCTCGAACAGTTGGGTATAAGCTATCCAACGCTCGAAAAAGATTAATGCTGCGCGGGATACTCTTTTTTGTATTTGTGTTGAGTTTTCCAACCTCTAGTTTGGGGCAGTACCCACTTGCTCAAGAAGACTCCTTGCAAATCGTCCAAACCTTAGATGCACAGCAAAAAGCATGGAATAGCGGAGACATTGACCGTTTTATGGATGGCTATTGGAAAAGTGAAAAGCTGGTTTTTGCAGGGGCCTCAGGCCCTACTTATAGCTGGGAGGCAACCCGTGCGCGCTACCTTAAAAATTACCCTAACAACACCGCTATGGGGCGGCTTCAATTCACGATTTTAGATGTACAACAGCACAGCCCTACCACCGTTCAATTGATCGGTAAATTTGAGTTGTTCCGAACCATAGGCGATGCCCGTGGATACTTTACTTTGCATTGGCGAAAGTTTGACAACCGATGGTTGATTGTCAGTGACCACACTTCCGCCTCACCGAATGAATAGCCTATGAACACCCAAAAAACAGGACTTTTTTTAGGTCCTTCCCTGTTTATTGCGACCCTGTTTTTATACCACCCCGAGGGGCTAAGCACCGAAGCAAACGCTGTATTGGCATCGACCCTGTGGATTGCCGTTTGGTGGATAACTGAAGCAGTACCCATAGCCGTAACGGCTCTTTTACCGATTATCTTGTTTCCCTTGTCCGGTGGCTTAGAACTGGGGCCAACCACAGGATCCTATGGACATAAATATGTGTTTTTGTACCTCGGTGGATTTATGTTGGCCACTGCCATAGAAAAATGGAACCTCCACAAACGCATTGCCTTAAACATTATCGCCTTGATTGGAGCAGACATCCAAAAAATCATCTTAGGATTTATGATTGCTACGGCCTTTTTGTCGATGTGGATTTCCAACACGGCTACCTCGGTGATGATGCTGCCCATTGGTGTGGCCATTATCAAACAGCTTAAAGACAATCCCGAAACGGTTGAAGATGAAAATTTGATTTTTGGTAAAGCCTTGATGCTGGGTATTGCCTACAGTGCCTCCATCGGGGGGATAGCCACCCTGATCGGTACCCCACCCAACCTGGTCTTGGCCGGGGTTATTTTGGAAACCTATAACTATGAAATTTCTTTCTTTCAGTGGTTTTTGTTTGGTGCGCCTATTTCAATTTTCTTATTGGTGGTTTGTTGGCTATACCTCACCCGTTTTGCTTTTCAGTTTAAGCAAAAGGCCTTTCCGGGGGGGCAAGAAGAAATCGACCGACTCAAAAAGAATTTAGGCCCGATGAGCTATGAAGAAAAAATGGTGGCCCTGGTTTTTGGATTGGCGGCCTTGAGTTGGATTTCTCGTACCTATCTGTTGCAAAAATACATCCCTGCGATTGACGATACCATCATTGCGATTTTCTTTGCCGTACTTCTTTTTCTTATTCCGGCCAAAAAAGAAAAAGGGGTGCTGATTCGTTGGGAAGAGGCCGTACAAATCCCTTGGGGAATCATCATCTTGTTTGGAGGCGGTATGGCCCTGGCCAAAGCCTTTGATAGCAGTGGGCTAGCCCTATGGTTGGGCAATCAAATGACACTGCTGCAGAGTATGGATCTGTTGGTGTTGGTCTTGTTATTGGTTGCTGCCGTAAATTTCTTGACCGAAATCACTTCCAACCTTGCCACAACCGCTATGTTGATGCCCGTTTTGGCGCCTATGGCCCTTAAGGTGGATGTACATCCCTTTGCGTTGATGGTTGGGGCTGCAGTAGCCGCTTCTTGTGCATTTATGTTACCCGTAGCCACACCGCCCAATGCGGTGGTTTTTGGGTCGGGTTATTTGCGTATCCCCGATATGGTCCAAAAAGGAATTTGGATGAACATGATTTCGATTGTCCTTGTTACCCTGATGGTGTATTTTGCCCTTCCACTATTGTGGGAACTCTATCTAAGCAGTTTTCCAAAAGAGCTGATCCCTCCACCTTTAAATTAAAAGTCAAAATAGGTATCCGGAAACGGTTCGTTGTCCAGGGTAAAATGCCACCATTCTTTGCTGTAGGGTCTAAATCCATGCTTATGCATGATGTCTTTTAGAAGTGTTCGGTTGCGTTTTTGTTCAGGAAGAAGTTCTGGATGGGCAAACCATGAGCGTGGCCCAAAAAAATCCCACGGCCCTCCCATGTCCAATGCCTGTCCCTTACGGGGGCCTTGGCGGTAGATTAGGGTGATATCGACCGTACTGCCACGGCTGTGTCCTGAACGTTCGGCGATATAGCCTGCTTCAAACAATGTGCTTTTGGCAAGGTCGGGATAATACTGCCGTTTGGTGAGGGTATCCCCGGCTTGTGTGGCCCATTGCATAAAATCATTGACGGCTTTTTGGGGACGGTAACCGTCAAAAAGTTTTAGGCCCAAACCCATCGTGTAAAGCTCTTTTTGAACTTCCTTAAGGGCCTTGAGGCAATCGGTGGTCAAGACGACCTGCGGCTGGTCATACCCGACTACTTTTCGCCCCATAAAATTTTGATCGGTTGCATAACGCAGTTCCACAACCAAGTCGGGCAGGTAGTCATCGATGTTGCTAAAGCCTTCCGGCAAGGTCGAGTTTTGGCAACTGCCGAGTGCCATAAACCCGATCCAAAAAAGAAGCATGTAGCGCATAAATAACCTAGATGATTCTTTGGGGATTAAGGATTTGATACGGATCTAAAAGGGCTTTTAATTGGCGCATCAATTCGATTTCGGTCGTGCTCTTGCTCGTATTGAGGTAGTCTTTTTTATGCAGTCCTATACCGTGCTCGGCCGAGACCGAACCATTGTTTTCTTTGAGTCGGCGGTAAACGACCGCATTTATAGCACGGATGATTTCCGGGCTGTTTTCTTTTTTTCCTATAATAAAATGAATGTTACCATCGGCTACATGGCCAAATGTAAAGATTCGATCGACAAAGGGGAGGGTTTTGAGTTCTTCGGTGATTTGATCAATAAGGGGCCCAATTTTCGGGATAGGTAGGCTAATGTCAAAATGTTGGTCGTCTTTCGCTTGTGCAGCCAAAACAGAAACGTCCTCTCTGATTTGCCAAATGGTATTGAGTTCACGTTGGGTTTGCGCCATCACACCATCCAAAATAATCTCCTTGTCCATTGCCTCGGCAATCAACGATTCTAATTGGGCAAAATCGTCTTCGGGCTGGTTGCCCATGGTTTCGACAAAAACATAATAGGGATATTCTTGGTGCAAGGGCGAAGTATGCATAGAAGGAGGAGAGGTCATGGTTTGATAGGTGTGTTGCCACATAAGTTCAAACCCACTCAATGTGCCCCCTAGGCCTTTGTCGAGGTGTTTTAAAAGTTGTAAAACCCGGTCGTAGTCCTGAATACCCACCAGGGCCGAACTTCGGCTTTTGGGTGCTTCTGTGAGGCGTAATACCACTTTGGTGATGATGCCCAAAGTACCTTCGCTACCGATTATCAATTGTTTAAGGTCGTAGCCCGAATTGTCTTTGATGATTTTTTTAAGGCCAGAAACAATCCGTCCGTCGGGCAGCACATATTCAAGGCCTAGGACCAATTGTCGGGTCATACCAAAACGAAAAACCCGTAATCCACCGGCATTGGTCGCCAAAGCCCCTCCAATTTGAGCCGAACCTTTAGCCCCAAAGTTTAAGGGGAGTAATAATTCCTTTTGGCCGGCTGCATCTATCAAGCTTTCGATGATGGCGCCGGCTTCTGCAGTTAGGGTTTTACTCACCGGGTCAACCTCTAGGATGGCATTCATCTTTTCCAAAGACAGCACCAATTGATGCGCTTGGGTTTCGGTTCCCCCGACCAGGTTGGTAAGCCCTCCATGCACCACCACTTCCTGTCGATGTTGGTGACATAAACCCATGATTGCTGCGACCTCTTCGGTCGTGGAAGGGAGCACCACCGCTGCAGCTTGCAGGGGTTCATCCATTTTCCAAATATGGTGATACCGATTACTCAGTGCGGTTTGATCCAGCACATTGGCTTCGCCACAAATAGCGACAAGTTCATTATAGAGGTGCATACTTTTAACTGCTTAGTTAGCCGAAGATAGCGTGTTTAAACGGGCTTGCAAAATGTTGTTTAGCTCGTCTGTAAAAAGCTTTTACAAATGGGCAGAATTTCGTATTTTAGCCAAAAAAAATTGTGGGACATTCTTCCGGTTTTATCGCGCGAATTTTGTTGCTCTCTGTACTCCTAAGCAGTGTAGCGCCCACCCTGCAATTGCTCAGTGATACTGACGATTTTCACCTCGTTTTTGTTTTAGAAACGGAAGACGAAAAAGAATCTGAAGAATCCAAAAAGCTACAAGACTGGTTTGTTTTTGCTAGCCATAGCCACGCACGAACCAACATTCAAACCCCCAAATTTCCGGTTACTTCTGAACAGTTAATTGCCGCAATCCCCTTGCGTTTAGAAAGCCCCCCGCCCGAACTGTAGCCCAGTTCCCTTTACCGATTAAGTCTATAGTATAACCGACCAACTACTTGGTCTCCAAAATATTTTATGAAAAATTTATTTAGTAATCTAAAGGGTGACGTTCTTGGTGGACTCACCGCAGGTATTGTTGCCTTACCACTTGCACTGGCCTTTGGTGTAAGTTCTGGGCTAGGGCCTAGTGCAGGACTTTACGGGGCAATTTTCCTTAGTTTTTTTGCTGCCTTTTTTGGGGGTACCCCCACACAAATTTCAGGGCCTACCGCCCCGATGACCGCCATCAGTATGGTGGTTATCGCCGGAATCATAGGTGCTAACGATGGCGATTTGGCCAAGGCACTACCCCTTATTTTAATGGTTTTTTTGTTGAGTGGACTTCTTCAAATAGCCCTTGGGACAGCCGGTTTGGGTAAATACATCAAATACATACCCTATCCCGTGGTTTCGGGTTTTATGACCGCTATTGGGGTAATCATTTTGATCACTCAGGCCCTGCCGGTATTGGGCTATGATGTAAAAAAAGACCAGGAATATGTAACGACCTTTAAGCCTTTTGCCGAAGAGCAACTCTTGGAAAAAATCCTACAGGATGAATCCAAAGAGGGTCTTTTGGTATTGGAAGATTTCCAAGAAACCATCAGTCGGGCCGAACAAATCGATGAATCACAAATTCAGATGGAGGCCGAGTTTATGGCCGGAAAAAGTGCATCGGGCGTCGTGGGAAGCTTACGCCTATTGGGTCGAGCGCTCCAAAACATCAATTGGATAGAATTTGCTTTGGCCGTCTTGACTATATTTATCATTTATGGCTTTAAACGAATTACCACGGCTGTTCCGAGTACTCTGGTGGCGCTGTTGGTCGTTTCCGGAGGTGCAGTAGCCTTGGGGGTCGATTACCGACCCATACAAGAAATCCCCAGTGGTTTTCCAACGTTTAACTGGCAGATTTTTGCCGGATTTGACTTTTTGGGACTCTTGCCCTACCTCGGTGCAGCGGTAACCTTGGCCCTGTTGGGAGCAATAGACTCACTACTGACCTCGGTGGTAGCCGACAACCTGACCAAGACCCGACACCTGCCCAATAAAGAGCTTATTGGTCAGGGAATTGGAAACAGTATCGGAGCCCTTTTTGGTGGGATTCCCGGAGCTGGAGCTACAATTCGTACCGTGGTCAATATTCAATCGGGTGGTAAAACCAAACTTTCGGGGATGGTCGCCTCCTTGGTTTTATTGATTATCCTTTTAGCACTAGGGCCGATGGCTTCTCAAATTCCCGCCGCGGTCTTGGCCGGAATTTTGGTCACCGTTGGGATAGGCGTGATGGACTACAAAGGTCTAAAAGCCACACCAAAAATCCCACGTACCGAAGTCATCATTATGTTTACGGTATTGCTGCTCTCCGTTTTCTGGAATTTGGTCTATGCCGTGGGTGTAGGTCTAGTGATGGCCTCTTTATTCTTTATGAAGAAAATGGGGGATATTGCCTCGTCCCACTCCCAAATTGCTCCGGTTTTTGAAGAAGTCCTATGGAAAGATGAAAAACGACTCTCCAAAGAATTTTTGGAAAAAGTATTTATCAAGCACATTAACGGGCCTTTGTTTTTTGGATTTACCAGCGATTTCCAACAACTATCGAAGCAAATTCCCAAAACAGCCAAACTGGTGTTGATTCGGATGGACAAAGTCCCCTTGATCGACCAGTCGGGACTCTATGCGCTCGAAGATGTAATCATCGACTTGGAACAACAGGGAATTGATGTCCTGTTGGTGGGCGTACAAACCCAGCCAAAGTATTTGATGAAAACCATCGGGATAATCGGTAAATTGGTCGAAGAAGAACACCTCTTTGAAAATTTTGCCGACGCCAAAGAATGGACCCTAAAATATATTGAATCGAACCCCAAACTTTAATTTTATAAAATTTGTATTATGCATACACAAACTAAAGAAACACAAGCTAATTTGACCCCAAAAGCCGCCCTTGAATTACTCAAGAAGGGCAACCAACGTTTTTTAAACAACAATATGGTGAACCGTAACTTCGCCGCTCAGGTTGAAGCCACAAGCACCGGACAATTTCCTCTTGCCTGCGTATTGGGCTGCATCGACTCTCGTGTCCCCAGTGAGTTGGTGTTTGACCAAGGTTTTGGCGATTTGTTTAACGTCCGAATCGCCGGTAATTTTGTCAATACCGATATTTTAGGTAGTATGGAATTTGCCTGTAAAGTGGCTGGTTCCAAATTGATTTTGGTGCTGGGCCATACCCAATGTGGGGCGGTCAAAGGGGCCTGCGATCATGTACAACTCGGCAACCTAACCACCATGCTCGAAAATTTTGACCCTGTACTCGACGCTACAGATTATTCGGGTGACCGAAGCTCAAAGAATACTGAATTTGTAGATTTGGTTACCCAAAAAAATGTCGAAATGACCATCGATAAAATTCGAAAAGAGAGCCCGGTGCTCAATGAAATGGAAAAAAACGGTGAAATCCTTATCGCCGGTGCGCTTTATGATGTCGCCGATGGAACGGTAAGCTTTTTATAAGTTCTTCCTACCTAATGGAAAAGAGTGTTGGTCGATGCTGACACTCTTTTTTTTGCCTCATTTTTCTAAAGATTTGCTATCTTTTACTGACAAAAAATAATACAGATGCAACTAGAGACCATACCCTCCAAAGAAATCATGCCCGGTTGTCACGGCAAAATTATTCACGGGGAAAAGCTGACCTGGGTGTTTTGGGACATTGAAGTAGGCGCTGAAGTTCCCGAGCATCAACATATCCATGAACAGATTATGCATGTGGTCGCGGGTGAGTTTTCGTTTACCCTTGCGGGTAAGCCCCAAGTTTATGGACCGGGAAGCATTGTCCATATCCCTTCCAATACACCCCATGCCGGAAAGGCTTTGACCCCTTGCCGCTTGATGGATGTCTTTAGTCCGGTAAGAGAAGAATACCGTTAGGCATGAAAATAGACTTAGCCAACAAACACGCCCTGGTAGGGGGCAGTAGCAAGGGTTTGGGCCTAGCCATAGCCCAACAAATGGCCGCTGCCGGAGCCACCATCACCCTGATGGCCCGCGATACGGAAACCCTAACCCAACGAATGCGTGAACTGCCCACTCCCGCGGGTCAAAAGCACGCTTTTTTAACCGTAGATTTTAACGATTTTAAGGCATTTGAACAGCAAATAGACGACTATTTTTCAGTGCATCAGGTGGATATTTTGGTCAATAACACCCAAGGGCCTAAAGCCGCCCATACAACAGACTTGTCGGTCAACGACTACCAGCAGGCTTTTGATCTCTTGTTTAAATGTGCTGTAGCTACTACCCAAAGGGCCTTGGTCGGTATGCAAAAAAGACAATGGGGACGGATCCTTAACGTGGCTTCTATTACCGTAAAAGAACCCTTACCCCATTTGGCCTTGTCCAATAGCCTACGATCGGCCCTTGTCACCTGGGCCAAAAGTTTGGCCGTAGATGTAGCCGCTTCACAAATAACGGTCAACAATCTACTGACGGGCTATTTTGACACCTACCGTTTGGTGGCCCTGATTGAAGATCAAGCCCGTCAAAAACAAACGACCGTTGCGGAGATACGCCAGGCGATGGAGGCACAGGTACCGCTACAGCGGTTGGGTAAACCCGAAGAATACGGGGCCTTGGCTACTTTTTTAGCCTCCGATCAGGCGGCTTATATTACCGGAACAAGCATTCCGATTGATGGAGGCTTGCTGCGTTCCATCTAATCTAAAGTACTTATAATAGCGTTGTACTTGGCTTTGAGTGCTTCAAGGGTGTCGGTTGCTGTACCGGCAAGGTTGTCTTGTTGTTCGGGGTCCTCGGCCAGGTTATAGAGTTGGTAGTCGGGCGCATTTCCCAATTCGACCTCGGTATATTTACTCACGGCATTACCCGGATAGGGCGGTATCAGCACCCAATTTTTGTTTTTAAGCGCAGTACGTCCCGATGCCTCCAAAATAAGGTCTTCCCGCTCAGGACCGCTACCGGTGGTTAATAACCGGGAGAGATCCAAACCATCTTGGGACGAAAGTGGACTATCGACCAGGCTGGCTAGGGAGTTAAAAAGGTCGATTTGACTGATGAGCTTGTCCGATGTTCTCGGTTTTATTTTCCCTTTCCAATAAGCGATAAACGGCACGCGGGTACCCGCTTCAAACAGACTGTATTTACCGCCCCTAAAAATACCTGAAGGGGTATGATCGCCCAACTTTTCTACTGCATCGTCATAGTAGCCATCGTTTAAAACAGGCCCGTTATCACTGGAGAGAATAATTAGGGTATTTTCGAGTAAGCCCAAAGATTCTAGCGTGTTGTAGAGAGATCCGATACACCAATCAGCTTCAAGAATGGCATCCCCCCGCGGGCCCATTTTGGAGCTCCCCACAAAACGCGGATGGGGAGTTCTGGGAACATGGGGTTGTTGGAGACTGTAAAAAAGGAAAAAGGGTTGGTGTTGATTTTCTTGGATATACTCAGTGGCCTTTTCCAAAAAATGATCGGCCATATCCACATCACTCCAATAAGCACTTTTTCCTCCTTTCATAAACCCGATTCTAGAAATACCGTTAACAATCGAATTGTAGTGACCATGATGCCAGCGGGTTGTGAGCAATTCGGGGTTATCCCAACCGGTGGGTTCACCGGGAAAATTTTGTTTAAAATTTACTGCTAAGGGGTCGTTGGGTTCTAGATTTACCACCCTACCGTTTTCGATATAAACGGTTGGCACACGATCTTGGGTATCGGCCATGATATAGGCATAATCAAAACCGACCTCGTTGGGTCCGGGGCTAATTCTACGGTTGTAGTCAATGGAATCTTTACCCAATCCCAAATGCCATTTTCCAACGATACCGGTTTTATAGTTTTGTTGCCGGAGCATTTTGGGCAACGTCATTTGAAGGGTGTCAATAATAAGGTTGGCCCCGGTAGAAATTTTGGCTTGTGCGTTTCTCCAGGGATACTGCCCGGTGAGCAGCGCATACCGACTGGGGGTGCAAGTAGCCGACGAAGCATGCCCGTTGGAAAAACGCATCCCCCCCATAGCTAGCTTATCCATTGCCGGAGTCTGAAGTGTGCCCTGTTGGTAGGCACTTACATCGCCATAGCCTAAGTCGTCTAAATAGATAATGATGATGTTGGGCGGTGGGTTTGTCTGTTTACACGACCAAAGGCTAAAGAGCAAAAACAAAAGGGCAATACGGGATATGCTTGCGGACATAGTTTGAAAAAAATTATCCTTTTAAAGATAGTGTATTCTCTGCGCTATCCCAAGCGATTAGTTTTTATAAGCCGGTTAAATAAGCGGTTTTAAAAAACAATGTTGACCGTGAACACCTCACCCGATCGGTTGAAGGTTGCCGTGGTTTGGTCGCCTTTTTTAAACTGGGAAAGAGCTTTCATATAGTCCATCATGTTGGTGACGGTTTGGTCACCCAAACCCACAACGATATCTCCTTTTTGCAAACCTACGGCTTGGGCCGCTTTTCCTTCACTCACGCCATCGATACGCATTCCCTCACCATCAAACAAATAATCGGGGACCACACCCAGGCTGACACTAAAACGGGGGGTAGCCTCGCTTTCGTTGACCGTGGTTCGAAAAGCCAGCTTGCCGTTGTCGTCCAGGTCGTTGATCAGGGTCAGGATATAGTTTGAAATTGCTTCCATGCCCGTATAATTGATTTTATCCGCATCGTCGGAGGGTTTGTGATAGTCTTCGTGTTGACCCGTAAAAAAGTGTAAAACCGGCACATCGACCAAATAAAAAGACGTATGGTCGGAAGGGCCAATCCCCGATTCGTTTAAAACGAGTTTAAAGCCCTCATTGTTGGCGTTTAGGGTTTGTGCAAAAACCGGAGAAGTACCTACGCCATATACGGCCAGACTTCGGTCTTCTTTAAGCCGACCTACCATGTCCATATTGATCATATAGTTGTAGGTAGAATCTGCCATTGGGCTATTTTTTACAAAATAGTTAGAACCCAAAAGGCCCATTTCCTCCCCGGAAAAGGCCAAAAATAAGTAGTTGTTTTGGCGGCCCATTTCTTTCACACGACCGGCCAGATGCAGTAGAGTAGCCACTCCGCTGGCATTGTCGTCGGCCCCATTGTGAATCGCCTGAATCGAATCGCGATACAAAGACCCTTCGCCGCCATAACCCAAATGATCATAATGCGCACCGATCACCACGGTTTGGGCCGCTTGATTGTCATAAAAACCAACAACGTTGGTTCCTTGGGTATAACCTTCTTCTTCGGCCTCGATAAAAACTGCTTCTTGGTGGGGATCACTGCTGGGTTTAAAATTAAACGACTGAAAGTACCCATCGGTTCCTAGGGGGCCAAGCCCCAACGCCTCAAATCGATCGGCGATATAGGTGGCGGCTTTTTGGGCCGCGGCAGTTCCAGTTTGTCGGCCCTCCATTGCATCATCGGCTAGTGTTACTAGGTCTTTTTGCAGAGTTTCACTTGTAGATTTTGGGGATTGACAAGCCAGTATGCTGACGAAAATAAGTGGAAGAAAATGTGATTTTGTCATTTAATGATACATTTGTGCAAAATTACAATAAAATTTCCCTGATGAGACGAACCGTTTTTGTACTACTGTTTTTTGCGTTCCTAAGTTGTGAAAACAAACCCGCCCAATCGACAGGCTTGATTTACCCCGAAGAAGTCCATTTTGCTTCTCTAAAACAAATCACCTTTGGAGGTGATAATGCCGAAGCCTATTGGAGTTTTGACGATCAGCAAATTATTTTTCAGTCCAACAACGCGCAGTGGGGAGTGGGCTGTGACCAGCTGTTTTTGATGCCACGTGAGGCCGAATATAGCACAAGCCAACCTCCGATGGTCAGTACCGGGCAGGGCCGTACGACCTGTGCCTATTTTTTGCCTGACAATCAGCATTTTGTCTATGCCTCTACCCACGAAGGGGGACAAGACTGTCCCGAGGCACCTTTGCGTAAAGAAGGAAAATATGTGTGGCCCATCTACAGCACCTATGATATTTACCAGGCCGACCCTTCGGGGACCATTGTAAAAAAGCTCACAGACACCCCCGGCTATGATGCCGAAGCAACGGTTTCGCCTCAGGGTGACAAAATTGTCTTTACCTCCGACCGCAGTGGCGACCTCGAATTGTACACTATGGACCTGGACGGGAGCAATGTCCAACAAATTACCAACGAGCTTGGCTATGACGGCGGTGCTTTTTTCTCGCCCGATGGGAGCCAAATCATTTTTAGAGCATCACGGCCCAAAACCGAAGAAGAAATCGCTACTTACAAGGCCTTATTGGCCGAGGGCTTGGTGCAGCCCACCGAGATGGAATTGTTTATTTGCAATGCCGATGGTTCGGATTTACGGCAGTTAACTTTTTTGGGCAACGCCAATTGGAGTCCGTTTTTCCACCCTTCGGGTAAAAAAATTCTTTTTTCTTCCAACTTTGAGGCCGAACGGGGCTTTCCTTTTAACCTCTACCTGATCGATACCGATGGCAAGAACCTGACCCGTGTGACCCATGGCGAAACCTTTGATGCCTTTCCGGTATTTTCGAACGATGGAAAATATTTGCTTTTTTCTTCTAACCGTAACAATGGCGGAGGCCGCGACACCAATTTGTTTATGGCTGAGTGGAAGGAATAGATTAAGGGCTGGAATCTGAAGGTGATTTAAGAGCAAAAGCAAATCCCCAAAACTACCCTAGCCTAAGCACTTAAAAAAAGGGATAAAACGGATGGGGAATTTATAGTTTATACGCTTGACGGGCCAATAACTTCCATTGACTTTGGTGTTTTTTAAAAACCATCATATTGCCAATCCGGATATTTACCTTTTCGCCCTTATTGACTGCTTCGATCAGGAAAATATGCCGTACCACAGCCGTATCGTCTCCAGAAAAAAACACGGTTTGGTTTTCGGTATCGGTGGCGATAAAGTCAAAATCCCCTTGGACAATATCGTCGATAAATGCTTTTTTGGTTTCAATTTCCCCCCCCGAATGTCCATAGCTAAGTTCTTCCATGGTGATCAACTCTAGGGTGGCTTTGTCTCGATCAACCATGGCTTGGTTCAGTTGTGAAACCGCCATTAGCACAGCTGCTTTTTCGTCCTTAGGCGCATCTGCTTCCGCTGCGGTTTGTGCAAAAGCACCATAGCAATGGAACATGACAAGAAAAAGAGGGGCTAAAAAAATTCGAGTAGTTAAAAAAGATTTTTTCATACCCTAAAGCTAAAAAAATCCAATGTAAAGAATTAAAAGACGGGTAGGAAAAACTTTAATCAGTGACAAGCATCACAAAGGGTTATAAAAAAGAAAAGCACCCAAAAGGGCGCTTTCTCTGATTGCTTTGTAGACAACTCTATTCAAATATCGAACTTTGATTTTACACCTCGAGATTTTGAAATTACCCTTCAAACTATATACCTAATTCAAAATGATTAACATCATATTAAGTGTATTCATTAAACCTAA
>Ga0181568_10001305_pt1 | contig 22934 bp, 19 predicted proteins | sample 101ome_20_FD_133758 | JGI IMG/M metagenome (GOLD analysis project Ga0181568, IMG submission 133758) | Coastal salt marsh microbial communities from the Groves Creek Marsh, Skidaway Island, Georgia - 101404AT metaG (megahit assembly) | ecosystem: Environmental > Aquatic > Marine > Intertidal...
GTCTTACCCTACATATTGTTATTCTGCATTACTTTCCCTTAATAAATCTTTTAATGCTTAGTAAATCTATGTAGAGTTTTGTATATGGATGAGGATAAGGTTAGCTTATTAGCTGATGTGCTTGGTATACCGAAGTGGTATTCAAAAGCTGCTTGTAATACAATTTTATATCCCGAGTTAAATGCAGACGAGTGGTTTCCAGAACGAGGGAGTTCAACGAAAAAAGCGAAAGCCATTTGTAATCAGTGTCCAGTACAAGAACCATGCTTAGAACAAGCTCTCCAACGAGGAGAGCGTTTTGGTATTTGGGGAGGAAAATCAGAAAGAGAGCGTCGTGCAATTCGTAAAGAAAGAAAAATGTCTCCAATAGAGGACAAAGACGACGATTCTATTTTTTAAATGATATGGTAGTAAAACAATGGATTACATAATTAGCGGTATAAGATTTAAAACAAAACCTGAAACAGAACAAAACGGAAAAATTCTAGTAGAGATGATTAAAGACAAACAAGTCATAGATACTTTTAAAATCCATAGTGGACTTTCAGCAAAAGACGAATTAGATAATATTGCCTTCATAGTTTTAGCAAGCTACCCTTCATTGTCAAATACCACAGGATTTTCTTTTAAGAGCTAAAGTTAAATTGTCGGCATCCACACCGACCTCCTCCCATCATCGGCTCTTCTTTGGAAGAGCTGTATCTAAAATGAAAATCTGGTAAAATATTATTATGACTGTTCAATGGGACCCAGAAAACGAAACTTACTCTGAATTTAAAAAACGTAGAAGTGCTAGCTTTGGCATATCTGGCATGGGTCAAAAGAAAAGAGAAGGCACTGGTAAAATAAATAAATCTGATTTACGAGCTTCTGCATTAAAACGTGCTAAAAATAAATGTGAGTGGGCTGGTTGTGATGAAAGACAATGGTTAGAGATGGCTCACATAAAAGCAATAGGTATGGGAGGAAGAGATAGAAATATATCCAATGACCCAGAAAATGTTGCTATACTTTGTAAGTATCATCACGATATTTTTGATGGAAGACAACAGGTTGGTGCTCAAAAAGAGTATCAAGCTTTATTAAGAGGATTTTTAAATAGATATGCCTAGATATGATTACCAATGTATTTTACATAAATGTAATTTTGAATTTGAAGTAACACATAAAATAACAGAAGACCCTTTAATTAAGTGTCCAAAGTGTAAATCTGATTCTAAAAGATTAGTTTCAAAGAATGTCATGTTTGAGACACCTGTTGATGTAGAATGGGAAAAAGACCCAAGTAATTTAAGTGCTAAGTCTTATAAGCAATTTAACGAAATGAAAAAAAAGAAGTTTAGATGGTAAGACCAAAAAATATAAATCAAACAAGAAAAGAAGCTTTAATTAGAGCTAGATACAAATGTGAGTGGACTGGATGTAAAGAAGCTCAGTTTCTAAAACTTACAATGATTGAAAAAATAGGAACAATGGGTAGAGATAGCACTAGAGCTTATGATTCTGACAATGTAGCTATGTTCTGCAAGTGGCATTCAGATATATATACTGGTAAACAACAAGTTGCCTCTAGAAGAGAATATATAAAATTAGTACAAGAATATTTAGAACTTAAACGAAATAAAAAGTAATGCCAGTTTATGTTCCTGAATTACCTGGACTTCATGAAAATCAAAAAGAAGTTGCTAAATCAAATAGCAGATGGAAAATTCTTTGTGCTGGTCGTAGGTTTGGTAAAACTCGTCTTGGTATACACATGTGTATGGAAGTTGCTCTTAATGGTGTTAGAGCTTGGTGGGTTGCACCAACATTTGCTATAGCTAGAGTTGGTTGGAGAGCACTAGAAAACGCAGCTTATTCTTTTCCACCAGAAATACAACCTAAAGTTTCTTTAGCCAACATGGAAGTTATTTTTCCTAATGGTGGCTCTATATCTTGTAAATCTGCTGATAATCCACAAAGGTTACGTGGTGAAGGTTTGGATTTCTTAGTAATGGACGAGGCAGCATTTATTAAACCTGATGTTTGGCAAGAAGTATTACGTCCTACTCTTACAGAAAGAAAAGGTTCTGCATTATTTATTAGTACACCTATGGGTATGGATAATTGGTTTTTTGATTTATGGGAAGTAGCAGAAAACTCACCTAATTGGGAAAGGTTTAGATATTCTACTTACGACAACCCAATGATTGATGACGATGAAATAGATTCTGCAAAAGATGAAGTAGGCTCTATTGTTTTTGCTCAAGAGTATTTAGCTGAATTTGTTGACGCAGGTCAAGGAATGCTTAAACCAGAGTGGATGTCTTACTTTGATATAAAAGATAGACTATACATTGGTGGTGGTTCTCAATGGAATCCAGCTGAAATGTTACATTTTGGTACAGCTGACTTAGCTGTTACTACAAAAACAGACTCAGATTATACAGTTATTCTTTCATGTGCTATCTCACCAGATATGAAAATATTTGTAGAAGACATGGTAAGGGTAAAAATAGAAGGTCCTGATATAGTTCCTACTCTTCAACAGTTGTATAATAAGTACAAATGGGCATACGTTTGTATAGAAAAACAAGGATTTTCTAAAAACTTTATTCAAATGGCTCAAAGAGTTGGTATGAGAGTTAGAGAGATGGACGCTAGTAAAGATAAAATAACACAGGCTTTACCTTTATCGGCTAGGATGGAGTCAGGCGATGTATTGTTTCGTCGTAATGCATCGTGGTTAGAAGAGTTAGAGCGAGAACTGATGACATTTCCAGTTGGTCGACATGATGATATTGTCGATGCACTGACACTCGGGGTCCAAGCATTAGTTCAGAGGAGAAGCTGGCAAGCATTTTAATATGGCAGAAGATAAAAGTTTTATAGCAAGAATATCAGATTACTTAAATAAACCGAGTGAAGCTGGACTAAGAAAAATGGCAAGCTACAATCAAAGCTTGTCTTCTAGTCGTGATACGTCTATTTATGGCTACAATTCAACAGCAGGTTTTTGGGAAACAGAACAATTAAAAGAAATAGGAGACGGTACTGCAAACTCCGCAGTAGTAGCTTGTTTAAATGTATTAGCTACATCTTTCGCAGAACCACAACTTCAAGTAGTAAAAAGAGACCAAGTTTTTGGTGACAGAGAAGTCGATTATAAACATCCAGTTACAGAACTTTATAGAAGACCTAATGAGTTTATGTCTTCAAGTCTTTTATCACACTATATTGTAATTTCTTTAAATGCACATGGTGATGCATTTATTTATAAGAATAGAAACGCACAAGGTAAAGTTGTTCAATTAGTACCTTTAATGCCTAACTTGGTAAGTGTTAGAGGTAACACTAATAAACTTATTACACATTATGAATATTATGCACATTCTAAAAATGAACTTGCAGGTGAACCTGTAAAGTTAAAAGTAGAAGATGTAATTCATATACGTCAAGGTATTGACCCAAATGACCATAGAAGAGGTCATGCACCGCTTAAATCTATATTAAGAGAATTAGTTGGAGATGAAGCAGCAGGTCAATATTCTTCTGCATTGTTAACAAACTTAGCAGTACCAGGAGTTGTACTGTCACCAAGAAATGATGCTATGGGTGGACCTACTAGAGAAGAAGCTGAAGCTATAGCATCTTCTTACAAACAAAAATTTGGTGGTGCTAATAGAGGTCAACCAATGGTTCTTTCTGGTGCTATGTCTGTAGAAGTTGTTTCTTTTTCACCTGACCAAATGAAATTACAAGAATTAAGAAGATTGCCTGAAGAAAGAGTTTCTGCTGTTTTAGGTGTACCAGCAATTCTTGCTGGACTTGGAGCTGGTTTGGACGCAGCAACATACAACAATACTGCTGAACTAAGAGAATTTTTTACTGAGCAGAAATTAGTTCCATTGTGGAAAACAGTTTCTAATGAACTAACACATCAATTACTTATACCAGATTTTGGCGATAGTCAAATGATGTGTGATTATGATATTCAAAATGTAAGAGCTTTACAAACAGATATGGATGAACTTTATAAAAGAGTGAACATGGGTGTATCTGGTGGTTGGATAACTATTGGTGAAGCTAGAAAAGTAGTTGGTCTTGATGTTGATGAAAAACATAACGTATATTTAAGACCAATGAATATGTTACAAGTTGATGCAGATGGTCAATCAACAGTACCTCAAGCACCAACTGAAGAACAACAAGATACACAAAACAATGATACTCAATCAGAACAACTTAGAGCTGCTAGTTCAGATGAAGCTAGTTATGAAGCAAAACTTTTAAGAAAATTATATGACCAAAAAATGGATAGTGTTGATGCCGCACCTGAGACTACTAGACAAGCAGTTGCTCCTAGACCATCAAGGAATATGTGGATGTTTACAACTAGAGAAGCTGCTGAAGAAAGAGCTAGACAAATAGGTTGTTCTGGTTTTCATACTCATAAAATTGAAGACATGACATACTATATGCCTTGTGCAAGTCACGAAGCATTTGAAAGAAGCAAAAAATCTTTTATTGATGGTATAGTTGAGGAGTTGAAAGTATCAACAGAAGAAGCCGAAGTAGTTATGGAACAAGTTTTTGAGATGGAACCTGAAAATATAAAAAAAGAAAAACCTAAGAAAGATAGAACAAATTTTCCAAGCCCTGGTGATGACATGGCTGTAAGTATTTCTAATTCTAAATATAAAATGTTTCCTTATGGTTATGCAAAAAACCTAAAAGAGAATTACCCAGAAATTTGGAGACGAGGTGGAAATGGTGGTAACCCTCCTACTTCGTTTACAGGTAATGATGCTTTTGCTAGATGGACTAAATATCAATCTGGTGATAGAAGTGAATCAGTTCTTAGCTGGGTACGTAGAAGAGAGCGATTTATGGGAAGACATCAAAACAATAACAGATTAGCTGGTGTTGTTGCTGCTATTAAGTGGGGTGGTGTTTTAAACATGGGTGTTCCTGCTATGAAAAAAGTTATATCTGACCAAATGAAAGTAGTTAGAAGTAGGCGTAAAGCTGCTTATGAGTTAGCCAGTAAAATGGCTGATGAAAATGCTGCTAAAGCTGTTTCAGATAGAATTCGCAAAACTCTTACTAATAAAGTAAAAGAACACAATGCGAAAAATCCTAAGTACAGAACTAATTTAAGAACATTAGTATCTGTATTTAACAGAGGTGTTGGTGCTTATCGTACAAACCCATCATCAGTTCGTGGTAATGTAACTGGAGCTGACCAGTGGGGAGTAGCCAGAGTTAACGGGTTCCTTCATGCTTTGAGAACTGGTAGATTTAAAAGAAAACCTTACGACCAAGATTTACTACCTTCTTCCCACCCACTCTCATCTAAAAAAAGTGGGGAAAAGGCAGCAAGTGTTAGAGTTGGACAATCTGTCAGTTGGTCAATCAATAAGGACCCCGACCCACCTTCAACTGTTCATGGTGTAGTAACTAGTGTTAGTGGCGATGAAGCTACTATGCAAGTATGGGCAATAATGGAAGATGGTAAACATAAAAAGACTGATAGAAAAGTTACCATGCCAGTCTCCAAATTAACTGTCATTAAAGACATCACAAAATAATACCACGCATTTTCAAGACATTTGTTAAAGTCTAATATATATGCACCTTATTAAATTTGTTAACAATTTATAGGAGATGCACTCGTGAGTGAAATTAAAAATATCGACTTAGAATTTAAAGCAGACAACGAAGGAAAAGTTTCTGCTGTTTTCTCGGTTTTCAATACTTTAGATAGCGACGGTGATGTAGTAATTCCTGACGCTATCAAATCAGGATTCAAATCAGGTTCAGTTCCAATGGTATGGGCTCATAAATGGGATATGCCAATTGGTAAAGGTGAAATAAAACAAGATGGCGATAAAGCTACTTTTGAAGGTTCATTTTTTATGGATACTGAATCAGGTAAAGAAGCATACAACTTAGTTAAAGCTATGGGTGACTTACAACAATGGTCATTTGGATATAGAGTTAACGATAGTGAAAGAGGTAAATTTAAGAGCGGTGATAAGGATGTTGACGCAAGATACTTAAAAGACTTATCAGTCTACGAGGTATCTCCTGTATTAGTAGGTGCTAACCAAGACACATACACAATGGCTATTAAATCTAATAAAGAGTTATTAGAAGAAATGGCTGGTGAAAAAGGTGTTCTTGGTCATTCTACATTTTTTGAAAACGAAGAACCAGAGGAAGAAGTTGAAGAAGAGAAATCAGGTTGCGATTGCAACTGTTCAACTCCTGTGGTAGAAGAGTCAGACGAAAAAGGTTATGGACATTGTGACTATAACAAAACTGGTAAATGTGCCAAAGATATGAAAAAGTCTGATGATATAGAGAATTCAGAAGAAGTTTCTAAAACTTTTTCGGAAGAAGTCAAAGATGTGCTTGCTGCATTGAACGGCTTGATGACACGTGCTAACGCCATTGCGATGTTACGTGCAAAAGATGGAAGGAAAATAGGAGTCAAGGCTACTGAAGCATTAAGGGCAGTTCAGGAAGACTTACAAGATGCTTGGACCGAATTGGACCAATTTATTGAAGAAGTCGGAACCGAAGGTGCTTTAGAGTTAGAAGACGACTTAGACGAAGAACAAACTGAAGCTGCTGAAGCTGTTGTTGAAGAACCAACAGACTCAGTAGATACTGACGTAGCTATCGAACCAGAGGAAGACACAGAGGACCCTGAAGAATCTGAGGTAGAAGTTGAAGAAGTTCCAGTAGATAACACTGAATCAGTCGAAGAAGAAGACCTTGACGACGAAGTGTGGGCAGAGTCTCAAAGACTATTAGCAGATGCTATGGTTGTTGAGGCTGACGACACTGAAGTATAAGTAATCTAATAGGAGATAATTTACAGTGAGTAAAGTAGAAGAGCTTAGAGAAAATATTGCTAAGTCTCGTGAAGAGCTTAAATCTGTATTTGATGCTCCAGCTGAAGATGGTAAGTACTCAGCAGACCAAAAAGAGAAAATCAAAGGTCTTAATGAGGAACTTGCTGGTTCATTAGATGAGCTTAAGATTGAAGAATCAAAAGCTGCTAATGAAAAAGCTATGGAAGTAAGCAACGAAGTTGCTAACGAACTTCCTGTTGCTGAAGAAGCTCCAGCTGGCATTAAAACAATAGGTGAGCAATTCACAGATACTGATGCTTATAAATCATACTTAAGCAATGGTGTTAAAGGCGTAGATTCTCAAGCAGAATTTAAAACAACATTAAATACCACAGGTTATCCACCAGAGTCATTAAGAGCACCTGGAATATTAGAGACAGCTTTAAGAGACCCAAATGCTGTAATTGGATTGTTTGACCAAATCACAACAAACCAAAATGCATATGTATATCTTGAAGAGACAACTTTCACAAACAATGCAGGTGAAATTGCAGAATCTGGAGACATCTCCAGTGCAAACGAATCAGCATTGGCATTCACAGAAAGAACAGAAAGCATTCGTAAGATTGCTACTTTCTTGCCTGTGACAGATGAATTGTTGGCTGACGTTTCTGGTATCCAAGGATATGTTAATTCACGTCTCACAACTATGATGAGATTAAGAATGGACAACCAATTACTAAACGGTGATGGTTCAGCTCCAAACTTGACTGGTGTATTAAACAAATCTGGTATTAACACATTTGACTATTCTTCATATTCTGGAGAATTGAACAGACTTGGACAAATTTATCAAGCAATAACAGAAATCAGAAAAGACGCTTTCGTCGAGCCTGATTCAGTTGTTATGCACCCAAGTGACTGGTATCAAATTGTTACTGCTGTAACTGACCAAGCAGGAGATGCAACCGCAGGTCTTGCTTCTAAGAATCCATTAATCGTAGCCGCAGGCGGCTTTGGTGGCGATGTAGCTGCTAGATTATGGGGTCTTAAAGTTGTCCCAAGCACAGCAATTGCTGAAGGTACCGCATTAGTCGGTAAATTCGGTGGTGGCGATGCTGCTCAAATGGTAATGAGACAAGGTGTAGACCTTGCAGTTTCTGACAGCCACAGTGACTTCTTTGCGAAGAATCAACTAGCTATCAGATTAACCATGAGAATGGGCTTTGTCATTTACAGACCAACAGCTTTCTGTTCTATAACAAACTTCTAAGTTTGATTTAGACGATAGTGTAGAATAAGGGCTTCTTCGGAAGCCCTTTTCTAATACCAAGTAATTTTATTTTATAAGTTAGGATTAATGATTATGTATACAATTCCAGAAAAAAATATTTATAAGCTACCTGATGGAAAGCTTTGGGAAGGTAACCCAGTAGATGTGCCAACTTCTCAAGCAGATTTAGTTGCTAAAGCTGGTAAAGAATACCCTACTGAATGGCTCAAAGAGCAAGGTTGGGGTAAGAAAGAAAAAGCTCCTGCTAAGAAAAAAGCAGCAGCTAAAAAAGCTCCAGCTGAAAAAGCAGTTAAAAAATCAGACGTAGAAGATAAAGCAGTTAAAAAAGACGTCGAAGATAAGTAGGAGGTCTAAATGGCTTTCTCAACGGCATCTGATGTAGAGTCTTATACTCAAATAGACTTTGACTCAGACTTAGAGACTCATTTAACTAATAATATAATTCCTTTTGTTGACGCAGCAATAAATCAATATGTAGGTTATGACCTAGAGTATGGTACTAAAACAGAAACTTTTACTGGTGACCAAACAAAAGAAATATTTTTAAGACACCTTCCTGTACATTCTATTACATCTGTAGTAGAAGATGAATATACATTAACAGAAGGTAATCAAGCAGATTTTGTATTTTATGATAGTGGGAGATTAAGACGACTAGGTAAAAGGTGGTCTTATGCGAGGGAACAAAATATTGTAGTAACCTATGTATCTGGTTATACAGCATTCGGTGGTGGTGTGTCAACTGACTTACCTATACAAATAAAGATGGTTTCATCAAGAGCAGCAGCTAGATTATTAGAAGCTACTGTTGCAGTCTCATCACAACAAGACCCTGGTGAAATATCTGCTCAAGGTGCTAGTCAAGCAGGTAATATGAACCTATCAGGTTCAGAATCTATTGGAGAATATAGCCAAGTATACACTGTTGGATTAGATGCACTTTCAATAGCTCCATTATCATCATCAGATATGCAGTTATTGTCACCGTATAGGAAAAGTTATTTTATATAATGCCTAATAAAAAAGCACCTAGCTTAGAAGAAGCTAAGTTATTATTTCAATCTAAACCAAACAAATCACTAACTGAATGGTCTTTAGAATGGAATGTTTCTATTGAAAGAGTTAGACAAATAAAAGAAGAGTGTGGATTTAAAACCTATAAAACACCAACACCAGAATTAACTGATGAAATAATTAAAAGAATAGAAATACAAGGTTATTCACCTTCAAGTAGAGAATTGTTTAAAGATTTACCTATTGGTCCTGATAAATTTAAAACATGGTTACTAAATTATCCAGAACTTAAAGATAAAGTTGATAAAGCTAATGCAAATTTTATGTCTGTTGATAAAACTACTAAGAAATGTTACAAGTGTGAAGTAACAAAAGACTTATTAGAATATACTAAAAGTCAAAAATATAAAGACGGTTATAATAGATATTGCAATGTTTGCTTGGATAAAATTAAGAATCAAGATAAAAGTATTAAAACTAAAGATTGTTGGTTTTGTCAAAAAAATCTATCTGTTGGTTCTTTTAACGCTAAGCGAACTTCTCCAGATGGTTATGCCCATATTTGTAAGTCTTGCCAATCTAAAGAACGAAGAAAAAAAAGACTAAAGACAAATCACAATACCTAAATTTCTAAATTTCTTGCTAAATTTAATTATATGGCAGGAAGAATACCACAAAGATTATTTATTAATAAAGTAAACGTACAAAGAGTTGATGATTCTTCTGTTGATAGCAGAGGTTTACAGTCAACTTCTTGGTCTGATTTAAGTACTAATAATGCATGTAGATTGCAAATTATTGGTGAATCAGAAAATAGAGATGGCAGAAATACAGTAGTGCAGTCTTGGATTTTATATTTAGATGGTAGTGTTGATATAAAATCATCGGATAGAATTTATGAACCTAGTACAGGTAAATACTATGAAATAGACTCAATACAAACAGCTAAAAACCGTGATGGCATAAATTATTTAAGAAGAGTTAATCTTCTTTTTTATGAATAATGGCTATTACTTCAAAACAAAGAGTATCTAGTGGTCTAGGAGAATCAGTTGTAACTTCTAAAGTTACATATGTAGGTGAAAACAGACCTGATGTTTTTATATCAAGAAGAACAGAAGCTCAACTATTTAAAGGTTTAAGAACTTACAACTGGTCTAAATCTATTGGTGCAAGAACTCAAACACTTGATAGATTGTCTAATTCTATGTATTCAATACTTCAAAGTTATAACACTTTTCAATCGTTTGCTTCAACACAAAACTTTGCATTATCTATTATGGGTCGTGCTGCTTGGATTGTTGGTGGTAGAGCTTTAGGTAGAGTACAGGGTAAAATAGTACCTCAAGGCGGTGGTCCTTTTGGTAGGTTTATGCGTGTTCAAGCTGGTCATATGTCAAGACAAATACTTACTAATGCTATGAAATATTTTGTAAGTGTCGATTTCTCTATTGATAATGTACAAAAAGTTCAAAAAGATGTTACAGCAGATTTAATGAAAGCTAACGCTATTGGTCCACAATGGCAATTGAAGACACATGCTCAAGCTATAAAAAATGCTCCTAATTATAAACTAGGTGGTTTTGGTGTGGGAAAAGACCAAGAAAAACAAGATGGATTACTAAATGAAGCTGGAATTAGAGCATCTAAAAGAAACAGTCAAACAACTCAAAATTTAGTTGAAGCTGGTTTTACCGCACCAGAAGTAATGGCGCTACAAAGATTTGCTGATAGTCAAGTTGATAATATGTCTGAAGACCAGATAGAAAATGTTTTAAATGCTTTTGGTAAAGACAGAGCAAATATGCTTAAAGGTCTTAGCGGTGGTACTTATGGAATTAATAGTCAAAATACTTTATATGATTTTGGTAGAGATGTTTTACCTGGAAACTCTAGTATGAACGGAATATCTTTTGATAGTAATGGAAATATGTATTATGAAAGTCCTGATATAGATTTATCAACAGGTGGTATGTATACCCCTGGTGATTTAGCTACTTTTGCTCCTCACTATGTTGAGAGAATGGAAAAACAGGAAACTAGAAGAAAAAAAGGTCGTGATGCTCAAAACGAAAAAGCTCGTGAAGCATTGGATAAAGGAGACATGAAAAAATTTAACAATATTAGAAGACACACATCTAAACCTGATAAAAAAAAGGATTTTGAATATGTGAAAAAAACAAAAAGGGGTGCACCTGGTGTTATGACTTATATAAACGAAAATGGGCAATTAAGGCTCAGACCAAGAGATATGAATGTTTCTGATTTAAATGAATATGTTGAAAATTTTGGAATTATGGCTGGACCAGGTGACGGATTTGTAGATTATGAAAAACACAGAGAAGTAGGACAAACAGTAATAGACAACCCAGTTCTTCAATATGAATTTGACAATGCAATTTACAGTCAAAGATTAATACAGTCTTCTATAACTAGAGATGCACCTTTAATTGGTGGTAATGCAAATGACAACAGAGGTTTTTTAGGATTTAGTGTAACGTTTGGTGAAGGTCTTAAAGATGCTCAACAAGTAGAGTTTGGTGGTCCTGCAACTGACAAACAAGGGTCGTTAAGAAACAGGAGCGATAGATTTGTTTACCCTAGAAGTTTATTTTTGACTAGAGCAGGTGAAAGAGCTGCTCAAATGTTAGATGTAGATGGTGATATAAGTTATTCACAAGCTAAGGGTGGTGTTTTACATCACATGAAAAAAAATAGAGACAAGTTTGATTCAAGAGGTAGAAATAAAGAAAGACAACAAAAATCTGAATTTAAATTAATTGTTGACAGAAGAGTTAGAGATTTTGCACAAGAGAACGCACAAAGGGCTAGAGATGTTGCTTTTAACAATCAAACTGGAAGATTTGAATCAGTTAAAAGAAGTAAAATATCTGATGGAAGAATAAATCAATACTTTGACAAATATGATAAAGGTAAAACATTTTATGGTGGCTCTACTTCAGTTGTTAGAACATTAGCAGATGGTACTACATCTTTAGTAGATTTAAATCCAGGTCAATACCCTGCTGGTTTTGAAAATGGCTTAGATAAAATTAAAAATGTTATTACAGAACATATGCAAAGAATAAATTTAACAGGAGATTTTGAACTTGCTAACAATGAATTTTATAGAAGATTAGGAAGAGTAGGTAGAGGAGGTAGAGCTGGAATAGTTATGGGAGACGACCATCTAGAAGCTATGGGTATGAGTCGAAATAGATTTGGCAACAGACCATTTTTAGATACACAAAAACTACAAAATCAAAACTTATATGGTGGTATTTTTGACGCTTCAGACGTAGAAGGTGCAATATTAGCGGAGCTACAAAAAGCTTCTGGTGAAGCCATAGCAGAAGCTTATAAAGCTATCGAACTAAAATCACAAGCATTACAAATGACTAAATTAAAAGAAAATTTAGAACCTCATTTAAAAAGTTATCCAAAATTAAAAAATATAAAATTAAGTAAAAATGGACAAGTTGAAGCTGGTGGAAGAAGCTATGCTCAATTATCTCAAGATGAAAAAATTGTAGTAGATAGAGCTATGGCATCTGCTAAGCAAACTGCTGATAAATTTTACGAAAAAGAAGTTTTAAAATTAGAAAACCAATTTCAAAATCCTGAAAATTTAGGTATATTTCAAGAACATTTTGGTGGAACAGATGACTGGACTGGTGAAAAAGCTCTAAAGGTTATTACAAATAAAGTAAACAAACACTTAGAAGGAGTAATACAATCCTCTGCTGCACGTCCAAAAGTTGATTTTAAGGGTAGAACTATTCCTTTTACTGGTCGTATGGCTGGACGTGAAATTATGAGAATTAGACAATTTACTAATTTTGAACAAACTTTAGTAGATGATGGATTTTTTGAAGCAATTGTTGGTGGTAAAGCTCAACCAATAAACAATGAAGTACTACAGGCTATAAAAGAAAAAAGAGCGCTACTTTTAGAAGATGTTGCAGACTCTATGGCACACATAAAAAGTTTAGGTATTTCTGATTTTGGTGAGTTTGTTCAGTTTGCAGGTTATGGTCAAGAATTATTAAATAATGATGATATTTTAAGATTAGCAAAAGAAGCAGGTATAGGAGTTAAAAAAACTGGTCGATACTATGACAGAAGTGGTTCTGGTAAGTGGAGGGGTCACTATGATAATAAAAAAATCAAACTAGACCCAGAAGGTGTTGAATTTGATGGTCCAGAAGATTACAAGCAGTTTATGAAAAACGCTAGAGAAAAATCAGCACAAGGAGTTTTTGGAAGAAGTGTAAATGCAAGTAAAACAAATGTTTACGGTGATGCTACTTCACAGACTAAATCTGGTGGTCACAGTACTAGACAAAAATTCTTTTTTAATTTAGATGGAGAACATATTTTAAAAGAACATAGAATCGATTTGAGTTCTCCTGAATCTAGACAAATAATAAAAGATTACAAGACAATAAGAAATCAAATTAACAAAGGTGGATTTACATGGGTAAATGAAAGTAAAAAGTTAAGATACTATAGAGACGTTAAAAAAACAGACTACGGTGATAGAGCAGAAACTTCTTCTGGTCAAAATTTACAAAACACTCTTAATAGATTAATTAAAAATGTTAGATTTTCAGGTCATAACGAAAACGTTATTCATTTATTATTGTCATTAGAAGACTCAGCAGCTGTTAGTGCTTACTTTCAAACAACAATGGACCCTAGTCATCCACTAAATAAAAAACAATATGGTTTTAATGCTAAAAGCAAAAATTTTGGTCCACCAAAAGCTCTTGATAAATCTAAAATTGCTTACTATCAAGCTGTATTAAGTAAGACTACTCCTGATGTAGCAGGTAATTCAGTAAGTGGTTTACAAATGTTAAAAAACATACTCTTAAACTAATCTGTTAGGATAATCATATGCCAAATACTTTAGACGGAAATCAACTTGCACCACCAGACGCAGAAATTATATTGAGAAAATGGATGTTGCAGGATACAAACATAAATGCAGTTGTAGGAAGTAGAATTGCTACTAGATTACCTAGAGATGCAGAGTTGCCATTTGTTACATTATTTAGAGCAGGTGGACAAGTAGTAAATCCATTTAGTGAAGCACATATGCAATCAGCAACTATGCCTATTGACGTATATGCAGGTAAATGGGGTGGTACAGCAGATACCACTACACCTGATTATGGAACAGCATATTCTGTTGCAAATACCATAATTCAGTCAGCTTTTAACTATAGTAATGGGTATATAACAAGTGACGATGATACGCCCTTGAGAGCTAAAATATACGGCTTTCAAATAGTGCAAACACCGTCAAGAATTGAAGAGACTGCAACTGGTTTAGGTCGGTACTCAATAACACTGAGTATGATTTACAGGGCAGTTTAGGAGAATTATGTTTGGAAGTAAAGACGAGAATAAGAAGATTGTAGTAAAACTCAATCCTCTATTCAATAAAGCAAACTCTGCTAAAGATGTTGTGTCTGGAAAAACTTTTCAGACAAACAGTGGGACGGAACTTGAGTCCTCTGAATGGGATAGGCTAAAAGAGAAAACTTGGACCTTAGATGGTAAAAGTTATCCTTTGCTTATTGTTGATGAGGAAATCGCTGAAGAGGAAGACAATGAACCTTCAGATGATTATGTGGATGACACCGACATTGAAGACTTTGCCTCAAATGGCAGTGTCTTGCAAGATACTGAAGTAGAAGAAGAGTAATTAGGAGATAATTATGCCAAGTACAAATGGTACAATATCCGAAGTTATTGTTGGTACTGGGGTACTATATGTAGCTGCAATCGCTAACGAAGGTAATGCTTCTGGCGATTACATTGCATTTCCTACAGATGACGGTTCAAGTGCATGGTCAAGCCCTGCATCTGACTGGGTTGACGTAGGATATTCTGAAGACGGCTGGACTCTTGAAATGGATAAAACATTTGAAGACATTATGGTCGCTGAAGAAATTGACCCAATTGCTACTTTCAAGACTGCTCAAGAAGTTAGATTAACTGGTGAACTTGCACAAGCTTCACAAGCTAACTTATTAGTAGCTCTTGGTGGTGGTTCTATAACAACAGGAGATGGAAGCAATGGATACCAATCTGGTTACAATGCTATCATTCCTCCATCAACAGATGACTATGATGAGAAATCATTATTGTTAATTGTTGACGGACCTGCTGGTGCTGATAGACATGTTGAGATTCCACGTGCAGTAAACGTTGGAGCTTTCTCAATGGCTCATCAAAAAGCACCTCAAAAGGTTGTTATCGGTGTAGAGTTTAAGGTGTTAAAACCAAAATCTGTTGCACAGTACACAGAATTATTCAGAATCATTGATAATACAAATGACTCTGACGTATTCGACATTAACTAAGATAGTTAAAATTAAATAATAATGAGAACGATTGGAGGTCGGCGTGGCTGACAAAAGATACATGGATTTCGACGCAGGTGCAAAAGAATCTGCTAAGGAACCAATTACAATAAAACTAAATGGGAAAACATATCAATTCCCACCTGCATTACCTGCAAGAACAGTATTAGCTCAAATGCGTTGGATGGACGAAACTGGTGCCATGCCAACAGCAGCAATTCCAGAATGGTTATCATCAATAGTTGGTGAAGACATAATGGAAGAAATTCTTGAAGATGGTGCTACTTGGGAACAACTTGAACAATTACTAGAATTCTTATTAAAAGAATACAATGTAACACCTGATGGTGAAGAAGAAGTTGAAGTCGATGAAGGAGACGAAGACGCCCCAAAATAAGATTTGAGACCATGGATATAATTTATCGATGGGCTCAACTAGAGGCTGACTTTCAAAGACACTACCGTATAAAAGAACCTGCTAATCTATCATGGAGAAGGTTTATGAATCTACTAACTAATCTTCCACTTGACGTATCAGTATTTTATGCACCATATTATAAAGCCGTTATGGACGGTGAAGAATATGTTTCTGAACATAGCAATAAGCCACCGAAAGGTTGGGCTAAAAAAGAGATGGACAGAATCAGAGGAAGAGGAAACAGACCAAGGCAAACAGTTTCAGTGGAACAGTTTGTAGCAGAAAGTAGGAACCAAGGTACTAAGAAGTAGGGAATAACAAATGGCTATTAAAGGCAGCACAAGAGCATCAACAGTAAGTGTAGCTCTTCAATTTCATGCTGATAACGCTTCTCTATCTAAAGCAGCTAAACAAACTGCTGGTCAATTAACACAACTTCAAAAAAGAACTGCATTAGCTGCAAATAAAATGTCTTCTTTTATTCCTGCATTTGCTGCTATTGGTGGTGCTGCATTTGCTGCATTTAATGTAGCTATTAGAGGTGCAGTAGGATTTCAAGATTCATTTGCTGGCGTTAAGAAAACTCTTGATTTTAGTGGTCAAGCAGCTAGACAAACTGAAAGAAACTTTAAAGTACTTGCTAAAAGTATTGTAGACATATCTACACAAGCTCCAGTTGCTGCAAACGACTTAAACAAAATAGCAGAGATTGGTGGACAGTTAGGTGTAGAAGCTGTCAATATTACAAAATTTACTGAAACAATAGCTAAGCTAACCGTAGCAACAAACTTAAGTGCTGAAGACGGTGCTTTTGCATTATCAAGATTATCCGCAATAACTAGAACCCCTGAAAGACAAATTGAAAATTTAGCTTCTGTTGTAGTTCGTTTAGGTAACGAATTTGCTGCTACAGAATCAGAAATAGTAAATGCTGCACAAAAGATTGCAGCTGCAATGGAGTTATTAGAATCCCCTACTTCTAATGCTGCCGCTGATTCATTAGCATTAGCTGCTGCCTTAAAACAGGTTGGTCAGCAAACACAAGCAGGTTCTACAGCAGTAGCTAGAGCTTTAGATACAATGTCGACAGCCGTTTTACAAGGTGGTAGAGAACTTTCAATATTTGCACAAGTGTCTCAAATGACAACAGATGAGTTTTCAAGACTTGCTGAATTATCACCAGCTGATGCTTTCGTAGCATTCTTAGAAGGATTAGGTAAAGTAGGTATTGCTGGTGGAGACACTGTTTCATTATTAGAAGAACTTGGTCTAGCTCAACAAAGAACATTAAGAGCTTTACGTTCTATGGCTTTAGCAGCTGACGATGTTAAAGATGCTTTAAATTCTGCTAACGAAGAATTTGTACTAAATAACGCTTTACAAACAGAGGCAGAAAAAAGATATGAAACTGTAACATCTCAAGTAACTTTACTTAGAAATCAAATACAAGCTATAGCTATTGATGTTGGTAATGATGCATTACCTGCTGTTAATAATTTTATACAATCACTACAAACAATAGGTGCTGGAACTACTATTGCAGGACTTACAGCAATGGCAAAAACAATTTCTGCAATAACATTAGCTCTTTTTGCAATGAGAACAGCTGCTAGAACAGCTGGTGAAACTTTAGATGAATTCCAAAAACAAGGAATACCAGGTACAGGTGTAGACGGAAGAGTACAAGTAGGTCTTGCTGGTTTAGGTGGTAATGTTGGTAAATCATTTAGACAAAGAAAAGCAGAAACTAGTGGTTTCTTAAGAGACAATACTGGTATTGGTGCTAGAGGCGGTGGTGAAGGTGCATTCTTAGCATCTGCTGCAAGAGGTGGAGCTCGTGTAGAAGGATTGTCTAACATTCTTAATGAAGCAAGAGTTATCTTAGGTGAAAGTATATTTGATGACGTAGAAAAAAATAAATCTATATTAGCTAAAGCTCGTGAAGATGACGGTACGTTTAATGAAAAGAAATTAGACACAGAAGCTGAAAAAGAAAGATTTAGAATATTACAAGCTATTGATGTTGAATTAATTGAACAACTAGGGACTCAAGAAAAAATTGCTAAAAATAAAGCAGACCAATTAGAACTTGAAAAACTTATTCTTCAAGCAAAAGAATTACAAAACGAAGAAGATAAAATTAACGCAACAAAATCTAAATCATCAAAGATTGTACAAGCTGATAAAGAAGAAACTGCAGTGTTAAAAGATGAATTTCTAAAATTTGCTGATGATGAAATAGGAAGAACTGGTGCAAATTTTGAAACTAAATTGGTTGGTGAAGATGGTTTTGGTATAGATAACCAAACCTTAACAAGTTTTGAAAGAATTTTTGAAGACCTTGGAAAAATTGAAGGGGATATTTCAGGAGCAGACATAGCAAGTGAAATTGACGATGAGCATGCAAATATTACTCAATATGCAAAAGATACAGAAAAGTCTTTTATGAAAATTGCTACTATATCTGAAAAGTTAGAATCTAAAAATTTAGAGTTTGATGATAAATTTCAAGATATAATTACTAAAGCTGAAACTCAAGGATTTGCAAAACCAGGACAATTCCAAGGAGCAGAAGGTTTACGTGCTATGGTACAAGGTTTTGAAAAAGACCCAGATAGTTCATTAAACATGGCTAGTCAAATTAATAAAATGAAACGAAGTGGAATGGACGAATCTGCTATTGCTAAAGATTTAAAAATATCAAATGAAGAATTAAAACGACACCTTGAACTAGGAAGGCAACAGAAAAAACTCTTAAGCGATTATAACACTTTGTTAAAATCCTTGGATAGTGAGGGTAATTTTAAAGAACTTACCAATGACCTTAAAAATGCAAGAACCGAACATCAGCATAATATTGATGCTTTAAAACATATTAAAAATGAATTGAATGGATTGGACGATGTAAGTAAAGAAGTTTATAGCGACATGGTTATGGATGTTGATAAATTAATTGCACATATTGATGGATTAATTTTAGCTACAGAAGAATTTGGTAATGTAGATAAAGTTGTAAGTGATGAAAAAAAAGCGAGACTTAATGAAATACGTAATGAATTGATAAAAAATGCAGATGCACAAAATAAATTAACTGGTGAAACTGTAGAAGACAATAACGCAGCAAAAATTCAAAACAGACTTTATCAACAATCTACAAAAGAACTATTAAAACTTAATAAAGCCAAAATTGAAGCTTTGATGATTGAAAAAAGAAAAAAAGGTAAATTAAATAAAGACCAAACAGAAGAGCTAGGTACATTGCAATCTGAAAGAAAAGAATTACTTCAAGAAAGAGATTTTGAAAAAACTGGCAGAACTAATAAAGCAACACAAGCATTTAAAGAATTGTTTAGAGGGTTTATGTTTGGAGACCAAATAGCGAAACTTCTTTCATCATCATTAGACTTTTTAACAAAGATATTGGACAAATTAATTGCTAAATTAAGCACTTTATTTGAAGCACTATCAAAACTGTTTGGTCCTTTAGCTGAGTTTTTAAAATGGATAGGAAAGTCTGCAATTGAATTAGGTACTAAATTCTTTAAAGCTATACCTAAAGTTGCTGAAGCCATAGGTAAATTTTTATTAGAAAAAATACAACAGTTTACTTCATTTATAAGTACTAAATTTATTAATGGTATGGATAAAGCATTAGAAGGAATTATTAGATTTGGTCAGGTATTAAGAGGAAAATTTACAGCTGGTGTAGAAAAAGCAAAGATTGGACTTATAAAATTCATGAAGATGTTAATTAATAGTAAAGCTTTTGAGAAGTTCCTCACTCAATTATTTTTGATGCAAGCTAGACTTAAAATATTCCGAAGTCTATTGCAAAACGTTGGATTAAGACTTAAAAATTTTAAATTAAGAATACAAAATGCATTTTTAGAATTTAAAGCTGCACAAATTGAATTGTTTACTTTTATTAAATTCTTTAAATCTCACTTTTTAATGAACCTTAGAGAAGGAATAGCAGTTATTCGTAGTGCTTTTAATAGGTTGAAATCAAGTATTATGGAATCAATGCCTATTGAAATGATAAGAATGTTTGTTACAAGAATGGCAGATGCATTTGTAGGTTTAGGTGAATTAATTATGAGCCTACCAGCAAAACTAAAAACAGGATTTAATCAATTAGTTTCATTGCTTTCAAAATTAGGAGTAGCTTTTAAAAACAGTTTGCCTGGTTTCTTAATAATAGAAACAGCTAAAAGGTTTGGTATTGCTATGTTTGAAATGGGCAAAATGGCATTAGATTTTGGTAAAAAATTAGCAATTGGTTTGAAAAACTCAAAGGCATTTAAAATGCTAGATTCTGGTGTTAGAAAAACTGCACTAATGTTTAAAAACTTAGCTATAACTATCGGTGCTTTTGTAAGTTCAACATTAATGTCACTTGGTCAAGGTTTGAAAAAACTTGCTATGGGTGCCTTTGCTGGATTTAATAAAGGTTTAGATGCATTAACAGAAAAATTTAAAAAATTCTTATCAGATACTGGTTCACAAGCGAAAGATATTGCTAAAAATAGTCAAGTCTACGATAAAGCTGCTGTTAAGTTAAAAATGATGGGTGGCAGTGCTGCTAATGCTGGAAAAAATGCAATGAAGTCTATGGAAAGATTTGCAAGACTACATAAAGGATTACAGGCTTTATTAAATGTTATTGGTGGTGTTACTGGTGCTTTACTTAGAAAAAGAAAAACATTAATAAGTATTAATGCAGCATTACAAAAATCTATTGCATTTTCTAAAGGTTTTAAATTAGCTTCTGCTGGTTTAACTGCTGTAATAAATGGTCTTAAAGCTGCCATTATGGGTCTTGTTACTATGTTTGGTTCTATGATATTAATGACAGCAGTATTTGGATTTTTCTTTAAATTACAGGAAGAAGCAAAGAAAACTGCTGCTGCTATAAAAGAAATATCTAACGAAATTAATGCACTTAATGAAGTAACAAAAGACTTAGATTTCCAAGAAATACGTTTACAAGAATTACAAAAAGCATTAGACAAAGAGTTAGCTAAAGCAAAACCTAATACAGAAATAATAAAAGTTATTGAAGACGAAATAGACAATATAACTAGAGCTTATGCAATGAAGTCTGAAGAAGTTAGAGAAGCTGAACAAGAACTTGGTAAAACATTATTATTTGATACAACAGCACAAGGTCAAAATGTTGAAAAAAGATTTGAAGCAATATTTAAATCAATGGGATTTGATGCAGTACAAAGTAAAAACTTTACAAAAGTAATACAACAAGAACTTGGAGCAATGCTAAATGATTTTGATTTTGATAGTGCTGATGATATAGCAATACAATTATTTTCAGCATTAGATGAAAGTTTTGGAACTCAAGCTAATAACTTTGGAGCTGGTCAACTTCAATTAATGCAAGAATTAGCTAAGCAACAAGGAATGTCTTTAGAAGCATATATAGACCAGTTTGATACATTGGTTGACTTTGGAATGCTTGACAGCATGATAGGAACTATATTTACAGACAGTGCTGGTGGATTCATTAAATCACTAGAAAAAGGTAACTTTGATTTTGGTGGTTTGAGTGCAGAAGAATTTTTAAAGCAAAGTGGAATTAGCAACTTTACTCAAGAGCTTTTCAATGCTACAAATGTAGAGTTTGAAGATGCTGGAAATGGAATGATAAGAGTATTCCAAGAAGTTGAAGAATATGTTATGGGTTCAGGAGTTATTACTAGAACAAAAGAATTAGGTCTTATTCCTGAAGCTTTATTGGGAACAAATCCAACTCAAGGTTTAACTGATTTTATAGAAAATATGGTTTTCCTCGACACTGTATTTAGTCAAATGAGAGGTAAGGGCGGTAACCCTATAATAGCTGATAACCGACAAGTTGGTAATCAAGCTAAAATGTCTACATTTATGCAAATGCAAAATGAAGCATTAATTGAAAGATTTGAATTCTTAAGAATGAACAATGCTATATCTCAAGATTTAAATGCCCACACAATGAACAGAGAAGAGTTAATTAAAACTGTAATGATGGCAGAAAATCAATTACACGAACAACAACTAGAAGAAGCTAAAAAACAACTAGAAGGTCTTGGCTTATTGGAATTTGAAATGACCAAGTTTGAAAAAGCCTTAAATGAAACACTTGCTAAATCTGCAAGCAATGCAGTTACAATATTTAGCGATTTACCAAAACGTATGAGAAAAAGCGTCAGAGCTATGTTAGAAGAACTTACAATAAAAAGTTTCCAACTTTCTAAATTTGATAAAGATGTTAGAAGATTAGCATCAATTGCACCAATGTTAGCTAAAGACATTGCATCTCAAGGATTAGCTGCTCAATCAATATTACAAGACTTCTTAAGAGACCCAGCAGCAATAGCAACTGCTGAAGGATTGCTACAAAGAATGAGACCTAAAGATGCAGCTGACATGGGTCTTACAACTGAAGAGCAAGCGAAAGCACAAGCTCAAGGTCTTGCTTTAGGTAATGCTACTTCTGAAGGTATCTTAATTGGTATACAAGAGCGTCAAGCACAAATAGGTGCAGCATTAGTTTCTGGTATGGAAAATGCAATTGAAGAATCAAAAGCTTTTCTTGATGTAGTAAACCCATCTATGTTAGTTGCAAGAGAAATTGGTAAGCCAATGGCAGAAGGTGCTGCTTATGGTGTGGAAGATAATCATGGATTTTTAGAAAAAGCTATGATTGATATGGCTCAATCTGGTATCGATGCTGCTGATGATAAATTTTCAGAAATGGAAGATTTTATAAGTGAAAGAGGATATTTTGATGGAGGGGAATATTATAAACAATTTGCTGAAGGAATCAGAGCTAATGGAGATACAGTAGTTCAAGCAGTTGCAGAAGAAATACAAGAAGTATCTCAATTTTTAACATATGGATTTAGTCAAGCTACTCAAGACATAGCTGAAGCATTGAATATGATGTTTGCTGTAACAGGTGGATTGAGAGATATTACTTCTGCTAATTATGCAGTCCA
>Ga0181568_10001313_pt1 | contig 22868 bp, 26 predicted proteins | sample 101ome_20_FD_133758 | JGI IMG/M metagenome (GOLD analysis project Ga0181568, IMG submission 133758) | Coastal salt marsh microbial communities from the Groves Creek Marsh, Skidaway Island, Georgia - 101404AT metaG (megahit assembly) | ecosystem: Environmental > Aquatic > Marine > Intertidal...
ACATTTCTCTTATACCTTGTGCAAAGGTCGCTGGTATAACCATTTCTCCTTTGTGTATTCTTGCGTTCATGTCTTGTGGAACCATCATTGTACCTGTTGCTAAAGGTATGTTGGTACCAAATGCTTCACTGTTACCTATGGCATTGCTTATATCACCCATTTTAAAGTTCAAGAGAGATTGAACTTTTCCTAACCATTCGGCTTCTTTTGCACTATCATCTCTTGTAAAGAAATCGACAATGCCCTCTAATGTTCCTACTATACTATCAATTGCACCATTGTAAATATCTGCAAAACCACTGTCACCTATGAATGTTAAAAGCTTAGCACCTAACTCACCCAAATCAATTTTGTCAAATAAACCAGAGAAAAATCCAGAAATGCTTTCACCCCAACCCATAAAGAAATCTTTGATGCTGTTAAATTTGTCTTTGAATGTATTAATCATTTTATCTAATTTACTTTCAAAGTCTAATTTGTCCATTATCTTATCTATAAATTCTTTAATTCGATTCCAAAAGTTTTTGAAACCATCGCCTATTTTTGTAAAGAAACTTGTAAAGTATCCTTTTGCAGTTTCTAATGCATCATGTAAAGTGGTATGGTTAAAAAAGTTAACAATTTTTTCTATTAGTTTATCTATTGTAGCCATAAATTTACGAATACTTTCAGATACATTGTTATCAAATTGATCAAAGTAAGAAGCTCCTGTTTCAAGTACTGGTTTTAATTTGTTTTCCCAAAGGTATATTATAGGTGCAATAAATAAATCGTACATGTATTTTCCAGATTTTTCTAACATCAATCTCAAATTTTCTTTGAATTCTTCGAATGCTTCTTTTGGTCCAATTGTAAACATTCTAACTAAAAAACGAATGGCTGCTGCCAACAAGAATACAGGTGTTAATAAAAAGAATATCGCTTTCCCAAATCCAGAAAGAACTCTGACAAATCCATTTGAACTTTTTGCTCCTTTATCTATTGCTCCAGAAAACCCTGTAATTACTTCTTTAAATTTTGTAGCTATAAGTGCTGCTGCAACAAATACAGCAATTAATACTAATACTGGTGCAGATAGACCAGCTAAAAATCCTCCAAGAACTTTAACTCCAGTTTTTAATTTTAAGAATACTTTAGAAAGTGTAGCTCCTCTACCAGCAAGAATGACTTCTGACTTTGCTGCAGATCTCATTGCTATACCTGTTGTTACTGCTGCTGCTGCTGCCCCACCCATTGAAGTAGCTAATCCACCCATTATTACAGTTGTGGCTGTTGTAACAGTTCCTAAGAATACTAACGCTGCAACTAACATGAAAAATACTGCTATTGCTTTTTTAACCCATTGTGGTTGACCTTTAAACCATTTTCTCATATCCCTGGCTACTGAAGCAAATGCTTTGAACATAGGAACCAATTCTTTTCCTATTTCTCTTGCCATCATTTTGAATTCATGATTGACAATAGTCATTTGTGCTCCGATTTGTGGTGTAGCATTTTTAATATAGTTTAAAGCACCCACTGCACCAGCAGCCATTGCCACATATGCCATTCTCGTTTTGTTTAAAGTGCCACCTAATTTTTTAGCTTCAACCCCTTGATCTTCAAGAGCCATTGTTATTTCTTGTGATTCAGCTTTTATCTCAGCTTTTCTTCTTTGAAGGGCAGATCCAGCATTATTATTTTTTCCAGAGAATTCTTTTCCAGCTACAGTTACACTGTCACCTTTTCTTACTCTACCACTTTCTGTTAACCTGGCTTCAGCTTTTTCAAGTTCAATTAACTCTTTTTTATTTTCTCTTAATTTTTGATTCTTTGCTTCCATTTCAGCACGTAGTTCTTGTAATGCTTGTTTGTTTTCTCTATACTTTTGTGGATTTAAAGAATCAAAATAACTGTTAGCAGATTTTTTAGCTATATCAAACCCATCTTTAGCAAGAGACTTTAGTTCTGCTCCAGCTTCTTTCAATATTGTTTTAAGCTTTACTTGTTCTTTTATTGATGATGCTAATTCTTCTCTATCTTTTTTACTGGCTTCTATCTTTTCATCAATTAATTTTACCTGTTCTATTTGATCTTTTATATCAATATTTCTTAGTTTACTTTGTTCAACAGTTGAAGTGTTAACTTTTTGATTTATATCTTCCAGTTCTCTAAATAAAACAACATTCTCATCTATAAGTTTATTTCTGAAATTAGTTACTGAAACCAAATCTTTTTCACTTGATTCTAATGTTTTATTTAATTTTACTTCATTATCTACAAGCTCATGCAATCTTTGTTTTAATTTAATACGTTCTACTTCATCTCCAGCATGATACAATTTTCCTTCTGCTGCTTCTTGAAGATTCATTTCTTTTAATTGATCCTCAAGTTGTTTAATATCTAATTCAATAGGTATCATGAAGTCTTCGGCTGTTTTTACTTTTGTTTCTTGAATTAGTTTTTCTACATCTTTGATTTCTGCATTTAATCTATCTATACTATCATTTATTGCTAATCTTGGTACAATTTCAAATTCTGATAAATCTTTTTCAACTTTTGCAATTTCTGCATTTAACCTATCTATTTCTTCGTAATCAATCATACCAGTTGTTATTGCATTTTTCTCAACATTCAAGATTTGATCTTGAAAACTCTTTATGTAATTTTTTGCCTTGGCTTGTTCTTTAGCAAAATCTACTCTATTCCTAAATACATTTTTTTGTGCTTCACTCATACCAACATTACTTTCTTCTTTAATTTTTGTTTTTGAAGCAAGGTCTTTTCTAATCTTCCTTCTTTTCTCAAACAATTTCACGAGTGTTTCTTCTCGACTTAATTGTTTATTATCCATGTTTGCAGCTTTAATTTTTAATGCAAGAAGATTTTCTTCTATTTCCTGTTTTCTTTCATCTATCTTTCTTTGCTCAAGTCCCTTTTCTACCAGTTTATCTATTTCTTGGTTAATTTTATCAATTTCTTTAGCATTATCAATAAACTCATTTTTTGTTTCTTTTATGGTTTCTCTAAGATTATGTGCTTGATCACTGACATTTTTAAATAGTTCTCCACCAGTAGCATATTCTTTATTTATGTTTTCTTGAATTCTTAATAAATTTTTTAAATTGTTTTCATTTTCTGTTAAACGCATTTGATCTAATCTTAGTTGTTTATATATTTCATTTCCTTTTTCAGCTAATTTTTTAATTTCATCATCTGCAAGTTTTAGCATTTCTTGTCCTAATTTCTTTCTTTGTCTTTGACTTGATACGCCTTTCATTGCTATTTTTGCATTGCTGTCTATTATGTTACCAAAGGTCTTACTGTCTTTTAACAAATCATTAATGAAACCTGCAGTTGATGAAAGTCCTTTATTAAGGTCAGATACATCTGCATTGATTTTTATAGTAGCATTAACATTCTGTTCAGACATAATTATCTCATCCTGTTTTTGTTTTGAGCCATTTGAGATTTATATTCTGCTTGTTGCTGTTGTTCTTTTTGATAATGACCTTCCTCTTCCATCATAGATGCAACTAACTCAATTTGTAGTTGAGTGAATTTTTTAGGGATGTCAAATGGATTCATGTTATACCTCTGAGCTATGCGATCATACAGAACTAATCTGTAACTCGCATAAAGATCTGTAGTATTACTACTTACAGTTCTTCGGCCTCTAATGGCTGCAAAGTAGTACTGTTTGAAATGATGAACTTTTTTGAAGCATCACCTCCATCACTACCTACTGCAATTGACATAAACTCAGTGTAAACTTCTCTTCTAATCCTTCTGTCTAATTTATTAAAATAATCCAGGAAGGATTTGTATTTCTTCTCATCATACATTGGTGCTTCAATTATGACTTCTTGCATCAAAGAGTAAACTGCTTCTTGAGTTGCTATCAAAGTTTTAATGTCAGATGATGAAGGAAGTTCATTTCCTTCCTCATCATATTCTGCATACTTCTCCCCAAGCTCTTGTAATTGCTGAGGATCTTCTATACTTTTGAGAACTTTTAATGTTTGAAAATCAGTTGGTTGCTGAAATTTAAACAATAAACTAAGTTTCTCATTCCCATTTTCAATGGGTATTCGTATTTCAATATCGTCTTCAAAGATTATCGATAGGTCCATTTTTATTTATCTCCTTTAAGTGTAGACAACCCAATCGTATAAATCATCGATTACGGTCATCTCTGGTTGCTCTAAAACGAAAAAGTTCAAAGCTAACCTAATAGAATTCTCAAAACTTCTTGGCAAACCAAATAGCTTTAAGTTTCTGTAGTGTACGATTAATGCTTGACCATTTTCCAAACCAAATTGAATGTCAGCATTAACACGACCACCATCTGAATTTTTAACCATTGCTCTCATAGTACCAGAGTTTCTATGAGCAGTTCCAGATGAAGCACTTTCATTAGGTAGATCTACATTCAATGTTAATGTATTTTCGTGATCACCTTTTAAGAAGTAATCTGCATCTGCATCATTATTGATTGGCCCTCTCTCAAATGTATTGGAGAAACCCATTTCAATACTGTAAGTATATGGTACCCAATCAGCACCATTTGCAAATGGATCGCTGTCTGGATCTCCAGATATATCCTCTCCAAGACCATCTGCACTTCCAGATCCATCTGCATCTTGATTAGTTGATAACATAATTTTTACTGATCTGTTAGAAGTATCTTGAGATTCAAATCTGAATATATTTGCGACACCAGCTCCAACTTTTCTACCAGCTGTACAAGGTACATACATTGAGTTTCTTACAAAATATGTGGATGGTTCAGTAGCACTGAAATCATTAGCTTGAGTTCCAGTTGTTTTAGCATTGGATGTATTTAAAGTCAAAGCTTGGCCAGTTAGTGAGCATTGCATTAAACCACCTTGAGTGTATGATACACTATAAGCTTCTACATGACCACCAGCATATTCTAAACCATTATCTTCTTCAGTAATTCCATAAGCACTGAAATATGGTAAAGATGTTGCTCTTTCTAATGTATGAACAAATCCTGCTACAGTTGCAGTCCAGGTAGGACTACTACCATCATCTTGAATTGTTGAGCCGACAGCAATACCAGCACCTACAGTTCCATCTACATACAAGAATTTGTTTGTGCCATCATACTGTACTACATTAACACCTTGATCAGTTGATCCAATATATACATCATCTGCAGCAGCTGGAGTTCCACTGGCTACATCTGAAAGTAACCAAATTTGTGAGGGATCTCCACTACCGACTGGTGGTTTAATTGTTGATGGGGTAGTTGATGGAGTAGAGTATGCTTTAATACTTCCAAAAGCCATATAGGCACTCAACCAATTGGTTGGATGGAAAGTAATATCAAATCCATGATTTGATCCTCCACGATACGCATCTTGTAATGCCATCTCTCTTGAACCATCTACTTCTAATGGTCCAAATTCATCTCTAAATGTAACATCTACTATCTCTCCGACACTAAATGCAACATATTGGTTCAAAGTAGAAGCTATATCATCGTTAAATGTAGTATAACTTGTACTTGGATCTTGTAAGCCAAAGTGTATTGACCTACGTGCTGCTGAATAGGGTTGTGCTGCTATTTTTATTCACCTTCTATACGTTATGGTAATAGTTGAGTGTTAACATCATAGAACCATAAAATCTACCATCTCTGCTTTCATGTGGATAAATAGCAGGAAATGTGATAAAGTTTCTTGGTCGGTGGAGATTCCGAGAAGAGAAATAATCTCTTGGAGTTAGATCAACAAAAGCATTGTAAACTTCTTGCGTAAGTTCAAATGCTTCTTTTGCATCTCTACCAACAATGAGTATGCTAAAGTTAATCAAATCGATTGTGTTTAGCAATAGCCCAGTCTCGTTACTACCACCAGACAATTCCACTAAGATATGTGGTGGATAAATACGAGTTTGACCATCTTTAAGTTTGATGAATCCAATCTGCTTCCTTTCGTTAGCATCTGGTTCTTCCAATGCCCTATCTGCTGAACGTGGATCAGTAATAGTTGCTTCAAGGTAATCCATAACTATTCCTATTCCTTCGTAAAGCAAATTGGAATTGGTAACACTCATAATTATAACGTAAAAATATTATTTATTAAACTTCTTATCTTAAAAATAAAACATTAGGCTTTAGATAACTAAATATTAAGACTTACTTAATGTTTTACAATTTCAGTACAACAAACTATATATTCATAGTTTTACACATCTATTTGTGGAGTTACTTGATGATATAACCAACTTAATGAAAAATAATTACAAGTTGCCTTACAAAACTACAAGTTCGATCCAAAGAATGAAATTACTATTAACTATGAATTCTTTCTTCGATTTTTGTGAAACAGTTGGATATAAGATGGCCGACTTTCACAAAGAGTGGTACAATTTCTTTTTTGGTAGTTATGATTCAGTTATACTTGCTCCACGTAATCATGCCAAGTCAACTTTCTTACAATTATTTTCTGCCTGGTTAATGATATACCCAGAAAAATGGAGAACTTATTTTAACCTAATGCCACAACATTTTTTGGAGTTAGCATTCATTACATCAACAAATGATATTGGTAGAAAGTGGATGAAAAAGTTCCACAAAGAATTAGAAAATTATATTGCTGTCTTAGACTTAAAAAGTCAAATTGAATTTATTGTAAAGAATACAGAAACAATAGAACTATCAAATGGTTCTAAATTAGAGATGACAGCAGTAATGGGTTCCATTCGTGGTATACGAGGTCATTTTGTCTTCTGTGATGATCTTATGAAAGATAAAGGTATGAAGATAGAAGATGTTAAAGAGATACACAGAGGAGCTATTCTTCCTATTAGATACCCCAGATCGCACCATATACTGCTCGGTACTGCAAGAGCTGACAATGATATATTATTAGAAAACTTAAAAAATGAAGCATATGCAGGCAAGCTATATCAAGCAATCAATACTCGTATAGATGAAGAAACTGGAGAAAAAATAAGGTATGCTTTGTGGGATGAAATACGACCTCTTGACTTCCTGGACAGAATGAAAGTAACAATGACACCAGTAACCTTTGCAAGAGAGTATCAAAACGAACCAGCAAGTGATGAGTTTGCTATTATGCCTTTATATTTACTACAAAGATGTAATGACTACTCTCAAAGTTTGAGAAAGGGAGTAATTGGTGCAACTTATGGTATGGTTGATCTTGCACGTTCTGCATCACCTAAAGCAGATTATACAGTATTATCTATAGTAGAAGTAAGGCAAGATTACAAAGAACATGAACTCCCAGTATTTATCATAAAAGAACAATGGATGTTTCATGCATCAGAAGTTGCTAACAAGAAACAATTTTCACCAGAAACTGGCAAAATGGAAAACATACCATTCTATGATCCAATAGTAAAACAAATAGCAGAATATCAACAAATGTTCAATGTAACTAAATGGTACATAGAAAGTAATCAATTTCAAGAGACTATTGTGCAATTAGTAAAGGATCCAAGATTAGTCGGTAGTGTCAGAATCAATGCTGAAGGTGTAAACACAGGTAGAGAGAAACATTCAGTAGAACATGGTGTACCAATATTACAAACACTAATACAACAACGAAGATTAATTTTTCCTATGGGAGATGATTATTCTATTGACAAAATGACATCTTTACAAGATGAATTACAGAAATGGATAGAAAATCCTATGACTGGTAAATACGAATGTACTGCAGAGCACGATGATAGATCTATGTCATTGTGGATTGGCCTACGAAAAATGTTAGATAGTGTTGACAAATTCATAGGTGTTAGAAGAATAGCATCACCCTTTGGTAGAAATAAAAGAAATGCAATGGCTAAACAAGTTGTAAGAAAAGAGATAGAATGGAAACAAGAAGAATTTTCAGCTGATGTAGAAAGAACCGAAACTGATGAATTAAAAACTGTTCGTGTTAATGAACCACAAAAAAATACTATATTTATAAATAGTCCAAAAAGAGAAATAAAAGAAATCTTAAAAAGACAAAGAAGGAAAAGATAACCCAAATCAAACATGATGAAGACATTTGGAATGTTTGACTTGAGTTAAGGCTTATAGATTTAGGACCATCGATAAAGCCCTATACAAATAATTGTGATAATGTAAATAAATATTTTCTTGTTAAATTTATCTGTTGTATGAAGGAGCAATTAGTTTTTTGAAATAGCTAACTGCTTCTGGTTCTATTGCATGAAGAATTTTTTCTTCTTTAAATCTATCAGCCATAACTACTAAACCAACAGTTTCAAATCTTCTGTAACTGTATCTATTATATATAGCAGATTCTTCCTCGTTCAAAGCATTGAACAACAACCAATTTTGAATATACATATTCTTAGGTATATTTTCTTTAGGCGATTTAAGAAAGTCCAGCACTTTAGTATACTCACCAGTCCTGTCATATATTTCAGTGCTTTCATCTTTTAACAATTGCTGCAACACTCTCAGATCTCTGCTTTGTGCTTTCCATTGGTCAAGTTTGATTTTTGATAATGGTAGCTTTAATTTATTGATTTCTTTTGCATGTACTCCCATTTTAGTGTCAGATTTTTGTATACTAAATGAATCTCTTATTTCTTGTTTCATTTTCCAATACTCATTTGATGTTGCTATTAATCTATAATTCCTTCTTCTTTGTTTTCTTGGTGCACTCTTTATAAGTTCTTCAAGCCATTTTGGGATTATACTATGTTCTAAATCATCCAAAAGAATTATCAATCTATCTTCATGAACTGTAGTAAAAAGGTAATTTATGTATTTTTTAACATCATCATCAGTGTAGTCCATAGATGAATCAAACTTTTCTATCTCCATGTTTCTATTTTTTGCCACTCTATATATAGAAGAGGTTTTGCCAGTTCCAGCCAGGCCAACTAACATCAATGGGACACCAATATCATCCAAAGCATCATCAACTGCTGTTTCATATGTTTTAGTTAGATTTGCATATATTATATCATCACTCATTGTTTTTTCTCCCCTTTGTCCATATAATAATAATTACTGGTAACTTTTTGCATTCGATCTTCAATACCATGTATTCTACCTTGAAGATGGTCTATGTATTTATCTAATTGTTTTTTGCTACTGATATACATGTAACCAGTTGATGAAGCATCTATAGGATGACCTTGATTAATTAAATCAGTGATCCTTGCTCTTATTTTTACTGAAGAAGGCCCTCGATCAATATCTAATATGTGTGCTATTTCTTTTGCTGTAATCCTTTCACGTTTTGAAGATGCTTCTTTGATTAAAACAAGTATTTTACTATTCAATATTTCCTTTATGTCATCACTCATTATCATCATCTCCAACATAACCATAGTAATCTAAACATATATTACAACTGCAAATGTCTAATATTATTGGCGTGCCTTTTCCCATCCAAGCACCTTTAATATTGAAATCAATAAATTCTATTGCTTCTAATTCTTTCCATTTGAATTTATCCATATGTAATTTAACTAACTGTCTAAAACAATAGATTATCAAAGGTTCTTTGCCATGTTGACCACCTACGCCAACAATTGCATCGTTGAATTCTCCCCACTTGCCAATACATTGAGTAGAATAATCTTCTCCTAACAATTCTTCTATTTCTTCACTAAAATATTTATTTTTCTTTACTATCATAATATCACCACATTTGTAAAACCAAATTATCTTCTTTATGACATTTCAAATTGTATTGACAAATATCACAATTAGATGATCTATTTTTAGGAAAGTATTTGTTATTTTGAATCCATTTGATGTGTCTTGTTAATTTATCTTTGATTAACATTTCGCCTTTTTCTGCATCTGGATTAATAACAACTTCTTCTTTTGCATCAACAAAATATAAGCTAACTCCATCAAACTCATAGCCATGTGCGTAAAAAAGATATGCATATTGAGAAACTTGTTCTTCATATGATTTCATTTTATAGCTCCTGGGCTTACCAGTTTTCCAATCAATAACTTTTATTTTGTTATCTTTCAAATCTCTACCATAATAATCAATCTTACCTCTAAAACCAATAAAATTTACATTAGGGTAATGTTTGAGAAATGGATCTAAATAACCTTCATCAAACCAATCATCTGGTGCTTTCACACCTAATTCAATTTCACAAGATTGTTTTGCATTTTCTAAGTTAACAAACCTGGGTATCAAACCATTTTCAACAAAATTCATAATACTGTACTTTGACAATTGTTGATTTATTTTATCTGACTTAGGATTTTTAGCTAAGTATTCGTAAATCCTATTCTTTCTCCAATCTTCTCTACTTGGTTCCATGCAATATTCTAAAAGATTGTGAACAAAAGTACCATATTGAAATGGAAAAAATTCCAAATCATGTGGTTCTAAATTAGTAAACTTGCTATATTCCCATTGCCTTTTACAACCATCAAATTGATCTGATTGCGAAGAGGAAAAGAAATAGCCAGTCTTATCATAGTAAGATGTTGGCTTCATTTGGATTTGCATGATTGCCTACACACTCCGTTATTTTAGATAGCAAAAAGCCACTTAACATTCCTGTTATTTGTATAACTGTTGAACCAGATTTGTATAAATTCATATCAGTATCTTTCATTATCATCATACATCTAAGATAAACATTTTTACATAAATATTCTTCTTTGAATTGTTTGTATAACCAACTACTTACCAATTTGAAAAAATCATTAATCCTCATCTTTTCATCTTGAAATATAATATTATTGACATCTACGTTAATTGCATCAACAGATTGTTTGAAAACAATAGAATCTAAAAGTGCATCAATCTTATCATCATCAATAAAATTTTGAGGTTGGTAATAATTCAAATTAATTTCAGAACCATTAACTGCTTCTTGAACACAATCAATTGCTTGTCTCATATCTCCTTTGGATCTTTCAATTATACTTTTGATGTAATTTACTTCCTCTTCTGTTTTAACAACAACATTTTCTGCTTTGAGTATTTCTATTATTCTTGATTGAATGTGTTTAGAAGAAAGTCTTTGTACCTGGAATGACCTGCACCTGGACTTGATTGCATCCTCAATTCTATCATAATGATTACAAGTAAAGATAAACATTTTATTTCTTTTTTTAGCCTCTGGTAGTATTGCTCTCAGAGCATTTTGTGCTTCTCTGGTCATCATATCTGCTTCATCTAAAATGAAAACAGATGCCCCTCTGGACTGAACTAAAATCATTATTTCATTTCTAATAAAATTAATACCTCTGTCATCCGATGCATTGTATTGTCTTATAGTAGATTCATCATCAAACCTATTTATAAATATATTCGCAATCAGTTTTGCAAGTAATGTTTTCCCACTACCACTCTCTCCATGTAAAATGTAGTGAGCAATTTGGTTGTCCCCAATAGAATCAACAATCTTCTGTTTAACAAGATCGTGACCTATCACATCTTCGATTGTGTTTGGTTCGTGTTTATCGGCCCAAGACACTGCTTGTATTGTTTCTAATGCATTGAAACTCATAAACTAAATTATACTATCTAACATATAAAGTTAATGGAGGTTTGAAATGTTTATATTATTCTGCTTTTGGCTCTTCAATTACTTCTGCTGCTTTTTCTTGAACAACTGGTTCAGCTTTTTTAGGCTCTTCTTTGACCTCTTCTTCAGCAGGTGCCTCTTCTGCTACTTCTTCTACCACTTGTTCAACAACTGGTTCTGGTGCAGAAAAACCATCTTTGTAGATAACACCTAATACTCTGTGTCCATCTCCACTACCTTGTAAGATTTCAAAAGAATCATCCTTTTCGAGAATTTCTATTGCTTGATTGTGCTCATGCTTTAGAAGTAATACTATATTTGATATTTCTTTAGATGAAAACTTCATAATATAGATTGATGTAAAATGAATATAAATATTTTGATGTCAAAATTATTGTAAAATTTCATTTGTTGATAAATAAAAATAAACTAATATTAGCATTATTACAGATAAAATAAGATTAAAACTAAATTTGAATGTTTTAGAAGCACTTTCTTTTGTAAAAATTAAACCAGTTTCAATTGTTTTACCTAAAAATGCTCCAGTGCTTAGAGTTTGTTTAATAAATTTCTCTAATAATAATATAATCATGTATAGAATAAAACCAATTGCCATTCCAACAATAATATCATTCATGCTAACCATAGTTGGTTCTCCTGGATTATTCTTTGTTTAAAAATGAATATTTTCTTTTCTTTGGTTTTTCACCATAATTATTTTCATACAATACATTGTATATTGGTTCAAATACTTTTACCATTTTGTCTAACCAGGTTGTATAACCTGGAGGATCATGTGAAGTTGATGCTGTTAATATTAAATTTTTTACACCACCTCTTAGATTTGGATCTGCATAATCTCTAAACTTTATATGAATATCTGCATAGTTTAAACTAATACCTATCCAGGTGCTTGCTTTGAATTCTCCTAAAAGTTCTCCAGCGACTGTACTTTCTAAAAAGTGTGGTGATAAGGTAATACCATTGACATTATGTGTTGTTATTGCCATAAATTATGAGTTACAAGACTTATTAATAAAGTTTATTACTTTGAAATTAGGACAATCATTAAATAAATGTTTAAAAGTAATACCTCTGTATGTATTCTGTGAGTTATAGGGCCATTAAAAATATAATCAAAAACAAAATGTATTACAATGATTCCTTTCACTTGAACAGCAATAAGATACCACATAAACTTTTAATGAAAAAGCATTGGCTTGAAACTGCTGAACAATTTCTTGGGGAGGAAATAAATGGAATATATTATAATGTTGAGCACAACAGTGATGTATCAAGATTAATGATTGAGTTCACTGGGAAAGAAACAATCAGTGATGACAATTTTTGTAGAATAAATTATTCAAGTCAAAACAATAAATCATCTCGATATATTTACATAGCAAAAAAATTAGACATAATTGAATTTTTTTCTTTTCTACCACCATCAAAAAGAAAGAAGAATAAGATACAATGTGAGGTTGAAGTAAATGGGAATACTTTGACATTTAAGAAAAATTGGGTAATAAAACCAATTGAGTATACATCGGTATATAGTCAAGATGAAAGAATCCAAGATTTAAAAAATATTAGAAAATTCTTAGAAATGTCTGAACTAACTCCTAATCAGAAATTAGTCAGAGGAAACAAAATGATTTACGAATACAGAACAAAATACAAAAAATTTGATGATATAGATTATCTTAATGTTTAAATTAATAACACGCAGTTTTTTAAGTAAGTATTTAATTCATAAAATATATAATGTCTGAAAGAGCTAAAATATACAAAGTTGTTCTGTTAGGTGATGGTGCAGTGGGCAAAACATCACTTCGAAAAAGATTCTTAGGTCAAGGTTATAGTAAATCATATTCAATGACAATTGGTGCAGATTTCGGAGTTAAAAGAATTGGAATTAAAAGAAAGTCATATGTCATTCAAATATGGGACATTGCAGGTCAAGATCGTTTTTCATCTATAAGAGATATGTATCTTAAAAATGCAGATGGTGCTTTAGTGTTGTTTGATATATCCAGGCCACTATCTTTTGAGAACATTCCTAATTGGGTAAAAGATTTATCTGAATCTAATAATAACAATTCTATACCTTTGGTCTTAATAGGAAATAAAGAGGATCTTAGAAAAGAAGATAGTATTTTCATATCAAAGGAACAAGCAGAGGAATATGCAGAAAGTTTAACTGATTGGGGAAACTATGACATAGAATATATAGAAACATCAGCTAAAACTGGAGCAAATGTTGAAGAAGCATTTAAGTCATTAATCTTAAAGATAGATAAACTAAAAAACAAAAAAAACATTTGACATCTGTTCTATTTTACAAATCCTTTATATAGTTCAAAACTTAAGGAAAACTTAATGTCGATAATTAAGTTAACGATGAAAACTACCTGGTTAAAGGAATTGAACAATACTTTTACCAATGCAATTATTTTCAAATTTAATAATTCAAGTATAGATATTTTAGAAGTTGAAAAATACAAATATTCTTTTGGTAAATTGTTAAATTATGAAGATTACAAAATGAGTTCTGATATTTTAGGAATGGAAGAAAACGATCTTCGAAGATTTGCTAAAATACGAACTTCATCATTAGAAAATTTTGTAAGTAGAGTTAAAGGTGAAAATGTCATTATGACTTTTAATGATGTATCATTAACTGTTTTAGATGATGAAGAACCAGATAGAATGGGAAAATTCGATTTAGTAGATATGATTACCGAATTTGATCCTATAATGAACCCCAAACCTCACGCTTTTCTTATGAGTTGTACCAGGTACAAAATAGAAGGAACAACCATTTACTCAGAATCAGTAAAAAGAAACAACAATTATATTGTACTTAATCCGAAAAGCACATCTTATGACAACAACAAAATACACACAGAATATGTGGAATGGCAATTTGATGTTGTCCAAGAAGATGAGGTAAAACTCAAAGAAATAAGAACTACGACAAACACGAATGATGTAAATACAGATGTCTGGTATTATTATATTGATGAAAATATACTTGATGAAGAACTTTTGAAATGGAAAGTACATTATCATATGAATATAATAAACGATCACTACAATAGAAAATTAGGAAACAAAATCTTGATTTCATTTGTAAATTTAAAGCCATCTGTATTTTTCATCAATTCGAATGATGGTTTTAATATAGCTACAAGTTTGAAATCCTATGAACCAATTGCTTAATTTTAATAAAGAAATATTTTAATAAATAGACATTATAAACTATATATATGACTAATTACATTACAATTACTAATCTTTCTAATGATTTGGGAATATACGAATTTGAGATAAGGTTAGTTAACGTAACTGGTGGTGATTTTGCAGTAGGTAACACTTTAACAGGTGGAACATCAAGCGAAACAATGGTCATTTCAAGAATAGTTAGTAATGAAAGATTTTACGTAAATCAAGTAAGCGATACGTTTACTCTTGGTGAAACTGTGACAAGTGGTTCTGTTAGTGGCAAGTTAGTCAATTCAGACCATAATGCTGTCAATGAATTCATAAAAAGGGTACAATCGATTATAGAAAAGAGAATACACAAATCTTTAATTCAAACTAATACACAAGTAACAGAATACAGAACAACGAAGAGAAGGAGATCTGCATTCAATTTAAGAAATTATCCAGTGATTTCTGTTGATAGCGTAACTCTTGATGATGTTGCTTTTACTGGTTCATACAATTTGATTGCTAAATCTGGAGTGATTGATTTCAAAGACAATGATTCAATACTACGTAAATCAAGATATAATGGTAATCTAAAAATTGTTTATACTTGGGGTTATGGAACTGATGTAAATACTATTATTAGTAATTTAGATCCATCTATAATAGCTATTCTTGTAAAAGGTGTAATGTTTCTGTATGGCAAATGGGTAGAGTTTCTACATGGGCCAAATGCTTCTAATGTCTCAATTGGACCTTTCTCTATGTCATTTAAAGAAAGTGACATTATATCACCAGAAATGATGAAGTTATTAGCATATGAAAAGAGGATATTAATATGACAATACAAAGAATATTAGACACAGGTGTAGTTGCTACACTATCAGCAGGCTCTGGATCACCACAACAGTATTTAGCAAGAGTAGACACTCATAGCAGTGTATCTGCTTTTGTCATCAATTCAGATGGTACTAATGATATGAGCTGGAAAGTAGAAGGATTTTGGAGACATGGTAACTCAAGAGATATACCAGATCCAAATGTAAATGGAGAAACATTAGTAGAAATTCAAGCTGCACAAGCAGTTGGAACTAAAACTGCAAGTGTTAATGCATTAAAACAAGTAAGTGTGCCAGATGGAAAATCATATACTCATGTTTTAATTTCTGTATACAAAGCATCTGGAGATGTTTCGAATTACAGAGTTGGAGTATATGGTAGAATAGATGTGATGTAAATTATGTTTAAGAACCCCAAATTAGTTTTAGCAACTGTTATTATGCTTGGTATTGCATTTTTAATTGGTAACTTAATAAGTTTCATAGGAGATGCAATTCAATGAGCTTTAGTTCTAATAATATCTATGATACTCACGTATCAGTTCCAATGAAAAAATGTGGGAGATGTGGGTATTGGATTGCTCCTTATGAACAACAAGTAAAATGTTCAATTTGTACAAAATTATGTCACAGAAGATGTTTTAAAGAACATAGATGTGAAGCACCAAAACCAAATCATCCTGCATTGAAGTATGCAAGAAATTTAGGTATATAAAAGTTTTATGAGTTTGCAATTTATTCTACTCTGGAAAAGACTTATATTTGGAGAAATCTAAAGGTCATACATGAGTACAAGAAAGTTATATGATCTTGAATTTATTAAAAGCCATGCGATGAGTAAAGATGTCAATAAGAAAGACTGGAAAAGCATTTCCTTAAAACTACAAAACTTAGTTAGTAAAAAAGGAGATGATGGATTAGAAATGAAACCAATTAAAAATTTATACAAATATTTTATGGATACATCAGACATTTCTCACAAAATGGCTACAACAGCAATTCTTTATGTTTTATCAGCAACAACCAGGAGAGATCAAATAGTTAGGTCGGTTCAAGCAAATAAACACTTGAATTTATGGGTTATGTTGATAGGTCAGTCTTCCAACTCCAGGAAGACTACAACGGAAGGCAGAATAAAAAAATTATTAAAAAGTGTCATGGATCATTTGCCAGAAGAAGATGATTATAGGGTTAACAGTATTACATCAAACTTTACTGGTCCAGCTATAATAAATGTTTTAGAAAAAAACCCAAGAGGTTATTTAATCAAATCAGAAGCATCTCGTTTCATTAAATCTTTTAAAAGGGAATTCAATCAAGAATTGCCAGAAGCTATGTGTCAATTGTATGATTGTGATGATAAAGTTGAATATCTTTCAAGGACAAGAGATTTGGAAACTGTAGATAATCCTTACGTTGTCTTATGGGGTGCAACAACTCCTTACGCATATGAACACTTTACAGATGATTTGTTTATGCAAGGGTTTTTTCAAAGGTTTTTATTTTGCTTAGAGTTGGAAAAAGAAAGATATGATCCATTGTCATTTGGAGAGGATATATCACAAAAGCACAAAGAATTTTCAAGTGAATTATTAAACGCTATGAGATCAAGCACAATAAAAACATTAGAACCAACTGGAACTAATACCTGGATTAATTATCAAAATTATGTAAAAGATGTTACTATGAACTCTTATGAAGATGAAAGATCAATTGTATATCCTTATTGGGGAAGGGTAAGTGAATTTGTATTAAAAATTGCAGGGATTTTACAGTTGGCTAAATCTTCTTATCTTGGCATTGAAGGTTATGGTGACACTGGAGTAGCAATGGTTCAAGAGCAAACATTAGACTTAGCAATAGAAATAGTTCAAATGTATGAACAAGAATTTTTGGCACTAATTAAAAAGGTTAGATTTGTCAATGAGAGTGCAGAAGTAAAAACAGATAGGAATATTTTAGAACAAGTCAAATCTTATTTCTTTGGTAGTGAAGAAAGAGTATTATCTCATCCAGACTTATTGACAAACTTTGATCTTACCACACCAAAAATGAAACCAATAATTCAAACATTGATTGAAAGCGAATTCTTATCTTTTACATATCCAGTAAGAAATATACAAAGAGGATCAGCACCAAAGTTGTATTATGTAACTGAGAGCTTTGCAAATGAAGAAGCTGCACAATGTATGTGGTTTTTAAGTAAAGATGCGAGAGATAAATACAAATGCGATGGAAAATTATGTGTACCTTGCACAAATGAAATTTAATTTTAAAATAATAAAATTTAAATTTTATTAATAGTTTATTCGATTATGAAGATAGCAAAAACAGAAAATGAAAGAAAAAATATAACCAGGTTTGCAATAGCTATGAAGGAAGCTTTGAATGATGAGTTATATGAAACAATTTCACCAATTGATTTTCCAAATTCAGATTTACAAAAAATATTTGACAACATTAAAGATAGAATATTCAATGCATCTGGAAGCTTATATGTTTGTTTCACATGTGGTAATCACATGCCTCGCAAAGATGTACCTATTCAAAAATTTTATCAAATAACTGGTGTGTGGCATTCTTGTATGGGAGAGATGAATGGATATGTTATTCCTACCATTGGTATAATTACCAGGTGGAAAGTGATTGCTAATTTCATTGAAGAATTGGACCACAGTTTAAATTAATTTTAAAATGAATATGTTTTTATTATGCTTTTCTTAATATAATATGTGACAGAAAATAAAAGAAAATTATCTGGAAATGGAAGATATATTTCTTGGGAAACCCAGGATTTATTCGATGAACAAATAGTACCATTTTATGCATTAGAAAAAAGGATGCCATTGGACAAAGTGAAATTTACGGATGTTCTAAGAGAAGTTGGTTTGTTTTATATTAACAAAAATGGTATACCCACAAACATAAAGATGAAACTACCAGAAAATTTGCGTTAGTTTTATGATGCAAATGTTTAATTAAATCAATCTTAAAATGTAATTAATGAGTAGTTCTGACAATGTTTATGGTAAGTTAATTGAAAAACTTACACAAAATCAAATAGAAATGAGTAAGTTATCTAAAGAAAATTATTCATTAATTCAAAACATCAATTCAAAATTAGAAGCAATTGATTTAAATTTAAATGAAAATACAGATATGATTGGATCAACAAACAATTTATTGGAAGAATTCAAAAATATTATCAAAGAATTTTCAATTTACGCAACTAACAGAGAAGAACATGATAAACATCTTTCATCTTCGATGGAACTTTTAGCAAGTACCTGGAAAGAAAGTTTAGCAATGTTTGGAGAAACAAAAGAAATTATAGAAAAAATTTATGATTTTTCATCAGCAGTTACTGATGAAAATTTAGCTCTGTTAAAGAAAACAAAAGGTAACATTATTCCACAATTGCCTTTGATACAGGAAAGATTTTCCCTTGGCTTGATTGAATTATATTCTAAATTTAGTTATGGATTTACTAATCAATTCATTTTGAGTTTGATTACAAATGACTTTGCATCGTTATCAGCTAACGATCAAAAAAATATGCCACAATACAAAGAATTTGAAGAGAGGCATTTGTGGTATGTTGAACAGGTAGAAAAATATGGAGTGGATTTAGGCTTGACTGATTTCGCAAAAACATTAGCAAAATTCTTTCATATCATATACTTATGTTCAATAGAGGGAGTAGAGTATGCTTCCAACAAATTTTTTGGTAATTATTTATCAGAACTTAGTAAGTTTGATAAGATGATATATCAAGATTATGAGTAGTGATAATATGAAGTTGTCGAGAAAAAAAGTTATAGAAGATCAATTAGATGAAGTAGCAGAAATTGCTAAAGGTACACCATTTGCAAAATCATTACAAGTTGCAAATATAATTAAATTTGCTAAGCTTTTGGTTTTAGAACCAATTTTAGGTTTAGCTATGGCTGGTGTTTTGTTTGGTGCTTATGAATATCAAAATGATGTAAATAATGAAAGAGGACAATATTTTATGCTTTTTGCATCAATATTCTTTTTCTTTATATTAGTAGTAGTTACAATAAGAATTATACTTATAGCAAAGTATGAACACAAACATGAACTGGCCAAAGACAAATTAAGTCTGTGGAAAGAAGTAGTTTATTCACAAGAATCTATGAGAAATGGATGGATTAACAATTGGGGTGAAATGCTCAAAAAGAAAATAGAAAACTCTTATGCTTTGAATGAAATGATTTTAAAAGCTGATATTGATAACGATACAAAGATAAGATTAGTAAAAGAAACTAATCAATATATCAAAGACACAGAAGATGAATTCGTAGAGTTATGGAAACACATTGATAGTGATATTGAAGAATTTCAGATAAGTACAAGTAAACCATTACCAAAAGTAGAAATGAAACAGTTAGATAAATTACAAGATCTTTACAGGCAGTTAGATGAAGTAACTGGTTCTAAAGAATAATAGCTTATGATATGCTTAAGCTTTACTTAAGGTAATAATAAATTTAATATCAAACATTTTATATATTTAACTAATTGATTATACTTAGGAACATTCAATGTCTGTCTCCGATCTTACATTTCAAGGTGAAATATCTCATTTCACATATGGTCAAAAAAGTATTAAACAGCCTTTAGAGGACACTGATGTATCACCAAACTTTGATTCAAGAGAAGTCGATAATATCGAAAATCATTATGATAGAGTAATCGAAGGGTGGGCTAATACAAACGCCATAGATCGAGTGAATGATGTTGTTGATCCAGAAGCATTTCAGAAATCTATTGAAACTTACAGAATGAATCCAATTTTGCGATACAATCATAAAACTGGTGAAGTTGTAGGTAAAGTACTTGAATTAAAAATAGTTCCAGAAAAGGGATTGTGGATAAAAGCTCAAGTTGCAAAAGGAACACCAGAAGCTGATAAAGTTTGGAAATTAATTTTGCAGGGAGCTTTAAGAGCTTTTTCAATATATGGTAAGATCGTTTCCAAAGGGCAAAAAAGATTGCCAGATGGAAAAGTCATTCAGAATGTAACTGAGTTCGACTTGCAAGAAATTGCAGTTGTTGATGTTCCTGCAAACCAAGAATCGATTTTTACAATCGTATCAAAAGGTGTAAACCAAATGAGTCAAGCAGAACAACCAAACTATGAAAATTCAACACCTGCAATTCAAAAAGGTATTGAAGATAGAAATCGTAGTCAAAATGAAAGAGGCAATGAGCAGCTTTCAACTGAAACTCAAATTGAGAAATCTATGGGTAAATTAGTTCAGTTTCAGCAAAAAACCTTAGAAGTGTTATTGACACTTGCAGAAGGTCAAAATGCACAAACTGAAAAACTAAATGCCTTATCAGATCTTGTTGGTAAAAGCATGGAAACCATGGGCCAAGAAGATGAATTCGAATTTGATGAAAAAGGCTATGATATGGAAGATGACGAAGAAAAAATGGAAGAAGAAGAAGAAGATGAGGAAAAAGAGATGGAAGATGAACTCGATGAAGAAGAGGAAGAATCTGAAAAATCTGCTTCTCAAAAAGAAATCCGTTTACTTCGTAACGAGATCGCTGATCTGAAGAAGATGATGAAACTTACGATGAAAGGCGAGGAAGAAGAGGATGAAGAAGACAAAGATTCCGAAGAAGAAGAGGAAGATGAAGAAAAAATGAGTTACCGAAAAGGAGAGGATGAAGAAGAGGAAGAAGAAAAAGGTGATGAAGAAGAAGAAGAAGAGGAAGAAAAGGAAATGTCTGAAGAAGAAGAAGAAGAGAAAGGTGAACACGAAGAAGATGAAGAAGATGAAGAGAAAGGTGAACACGAAGAAGATGAAGAAGAGAAAGAGATGGATGATGAAGAAGATGATGAGGATAAATACTACGGTAAAAAATCAGCAAAATCAGCTTCTAAAAAGTCTTTAATCGACATCCAAGTAGAAGAAGCAGTGCAAAAAGCACTGGTAAGAGCCAACTCTAATAACTCCACTCAAAAAGGAGAGGTTAGGGAAGTAGGATCTGCTCTCCGAGCATTCTTACAAAAATCAATATAGGAGATATAAAAAATGTCAACTCAACCAATGTCAAGACAAGATGCAAGAGACTATGTTTCAAGGTCAAGCAAAGGTCTTCAAATGATGTTCAGAGATTTCAACTTGAATGATTTTGATGCAACTATGCTTAGCCGAAATATTTGGGGAGATCTACCACCAGAATCTCTAATTTGGGGGTATAATTCCGAAATTCAATCTCTTGGACCAGAAAACTTTCACACAGAAGTTTTAGAAAAAATGGCTAAAAGTTTAAACAACGTAGCCAGCAAAAAAGGTGATCAAGTAGTTCAAAAAGCAATTACTACCACTTCAGCATCTGCCTTTATACCAATATTCATTGATCCAACATTAGTGGATATTGTAAAAAGGGAGACACCATACTTATCCATGGTACCAAAGAAAACAATGGCTGGTAAAACAGTTAACGTACCAAGAAGAACCTCTGGTGTAACACCTACATTTAACGCAGATGATGCAAGCAGCCTTTCAATACTCGATCAAACCTATGGCGACATCAATGTTACTGTTAAGTATCTATATGCAGCTGGACAAGTCAGTGGGCCTGCTATTAAAACATCAGAGCAAACTTTGAACTTGAAACAAGCTAACATTCAGCATACTTTCTTAGATTTACAAAAATACAGAGAAAGTATCATGATGAGAGGTGTAATCTCAAACGGAACTGAAACATGGACAGGATCAAGATTAACTGTCGCAAATGGTTATGATGGTGTATTCAAAAGAGTACACGAAGATGCAAGTGGTAATGAAACCGAGTTAAACGGTGGATCAGCAATTGGATTAGGAGATGTAGATGATGGTATTGAAACCATATTAACCAATGGTGGTAAACCAGATTATGGTATAATGGATTTCAACACTGGTAAGAACTTCATGCAAACTGCAAGAACTTATCAAAGATTAGGATCAAATGAAATTGATTTAGGTCATGCAATCGGTAGATTGTCAATTGATCAAACACCATTCTTTGCTACAAACCAATTATTAACTACTGCTAACAACAAATCATTCTTTATCTCAGATCAAAGAGCTGCAGAATTAAGAGTGTTAATGCCAGATACATACGTAGATGTTGCACAAGATCTCACCGATACAGAAAGGTACTTCTGGAAAGCATATGAAACTATGGTTGTTTCAGCACCAGAATGGATTGCTACTGTTAACGGTGGAGTATAGGGGGTATTATTATGGGTACAGCAACTTTCTCAGAAACTGATCATGACTTGTGGGGACA
>Ga0181568_10001317_pt1 | contig 22827 bp, 13 predicted proteins | sample 101ome_20_FD_133758 | JGI IMG/M metagenome (GOLD analysis project Ga0181568, IMG submission 133758) | Coastal salt marsh microbial communities from the Groves Creek Marsh, Skidaway Island, Georgia - 101404AT metaG (megahit assembly) | ecosystem: Environmental > Aquatic > Marine > Intertidal...
TAGGATCGATATCGTTGTTTCCAGCCCAGTCAAGCCAGTCTGCTGTTGTCGGAACTAGTTCAGTTACCCAGAAGCGACGAAGAAGAGCCGGGTCCATTTCGTTTACAGTAAAATCATTTCCTTCGTTGATTGCCATAATGATTCTAGTTTCAGGATGCAACTTTTGACCATTAAGTTCTCTATCAAGAACAATTTGGAAAGCACACTGCAAAACTTCTGTTGTTGCGCGGTTGCCTTCATCAAGGAAGAGAAGGTGAGGTTCGCGGCAGGCGGCCATAAAACGATCATTAGGTGCAAATCGAGTTACACCATCAACTAGCTCCGGAAGGCCAATAATATCACCCTCAGAGAAGACGCTTAAGCGCCAATCAAGGACAGGAAGTCCGGGTCCTTTGTGATCTACATACTCGTGATTAGTCTTGATAAGAGAAGCAATATGCTTTGTGATATCTGACTTTCCGATACCTGTATCGCCTTTAACTAGAATTGAAATATCAGGTGGCAGAGAAGTAGCAACCTGTACGAAAGTTTTAATATCCATTACATTTCCTTTTGTTTTGTAAAGTTATTTTATAACATATTGCGCTTAATTGCACTCAATAATTTCATAAACAGCTTTTGAAACAACAGTCACATAACCCGCTGATGAGAGTATTTCTACTAAATCTTCTCGCATAGCTTTGTCTTGACTAGTCTTTTTATACCTTTGAATTTTAAACACCATTCCGACTTCTTGTTTTCTGTTATAGTTAAAAGCTACGAGGTCACCTACGTCAAATCCATATGATGTGGTAATCGTTTGGGTGCTTGAAAAGTCTTCTTTTATTTGCTTGATCTTTTCTTTTTTCTGGTTTTTGAGCTCGCGAGGAGACATTCCTGTTTCATTGATTTTAGAGTCTCTACCCGCAGCTTTTGCTATAGCTAGCTTTTTACTCATGGGTGTTGGAGGAGCATAAACTCCCAACTCTTGAGAATGCTGATCCATTTTTTCTTGTTTAAAGCTTTCTTTTAATTGCTTTAGATCTTTTCTTGGAATTCTTCTTTTTGCCATAATACACCTATGTGAATATTATAGCAATAAATATTACAAATTACACACTAGGAAAGCAACTTTTCCATATCGTTTCTAACGTAAAAGCTTTCTACCATAAAATCAATATCTTCTGACAAGATCTGGTTTGTTATATCAAAATTAAATCCTGTTTCTTTTAGAAGAATAATGTTGGTAACTTTCTCGTTACCTTTCTCAAAAGGCGCTATCCAGTTCAAAACTGCCATCTTTAAAAAAGGCTTGTCGTTGAATTTATAAATTTTGCTCACAAACTCTTCTATTTTATCGGCACTAGCAAAGCTTCTGCCAGTCAAAGTTGTCTTGTCATTAGTTCTAAGACTTGACTCCGCTTCTAGAATTTTATTAAGCTTTACTATGTCACGCATTGATGTTTGCGGAGCAAAAAAAGCGTGTTTTAATCCCTCAAAAAATCGAATAATTTCTTTATTACTAGTACAGTTTTCTAAGTAATAACCAGAAATAAAATTTTTACTAGCTTCATGACATGAGTCAACGTCTATGTTTAAATTTTCTGCTAAATAAAATGACATGTCGTGTGCGTAAGATTTGATTGCTTCCTTTTTAGAATAGCGTGGCCGAAGATCTTGTGCTCTTTTTCTTAAAAATCTAACAAAGACTTTGTGTGTATTTTTACTATTGCTGACTTCATCGATCCTTCTGCTTTCTTTTAGAAACTGCGCAGCCTGTTCGCCTATGTATCTTCCTGCAAGGACATCAGAAGGGAAGTGTACTCCATTCTCAATTCGTGATTGACCTATCATCTCAGCTAGCTTTTCTAAGTCTCTTTGCTTGTCAGGTACTATGTCTGATAGATAATCACAGATAAAATATGCAAAAGCCGTGTGACCGCTAGGAAAAGAGGGAGAACCGCTTTTTTCGGTTTTTAAATCTTCGCCTCGCTCTTCAAAGTAAATATAGGGCCTGGGTCTATCATATTGAAATTTTAATCGAGTGACAACGCCGTCAAACTCATCGAGTATATCATCGAGTTGTCTCCAGTCAACTTCTTCATCTTTCAAAAACTGTTTGAAAACGTCTTCGGACTTTAAATGAGACTTCTTTAAGAAATTTTTACCAAGTGAGGGTTCTCTGACACACCTTCTAACTTCGTCTAAATCTTCTTCAAATTTAGGAGTATTTTCTTGAGGATATTTCAGTTCAGGCAAACTATCTTCAAACCCTTTGAAGTGATCACATTTTTTAGAAGTTCTTTCTCTATATTTTTTCGGAACGCTATTTTTGTGATCATCTTCAAAAAGATGCTTGATAGAGTGCATGTGCTAGTCCTCAATTTAAAAATCAGAATGTGATTTATATTCCAGCTTGTGATAGACTTCAGCGAGATCATCGGCAGCTTGAGAAATGTGACTTCTCATCCAATCATCTAGATCGTAGTCCTGAGGTATCATTTGCTGGAGCTCTCTCGCATATTTTTCAATTTTGTGAAGCTGAGGGTGAGCCATATAGGCACCACGATGATGATTTTCTTCAGCTTCACATTGACATGGGCTCATTCCGCAATCAGAACAAGTACTCATCATTTGCATGTCAAACATTGGCATATCGAGAGGTTCAAACATTTTTGAACTTCCAGAACAACCGCAGCTTTCTTGCATAACCGTCATAGCTCCGCATTCAGAACATGAAAGTCTGTGTTTGTATGGTTTTGAAATACTAGTCATGTGTTGAGCATGCGCTCCACAGACGCAAGGATCTTGACGACAAGAGCACTCAGCGTCACAAGTGCAAGGATCATTGCCACAGTGATCACACCCAGATGACTTACTTAAATACATATCATGATGGGCAAGCTGTTCATCGGAAAGATCTGATGGGTTTAGCAAAGTTTCTTCATTGCGTAAAGCTTCAATCTCTTCTTGAATCATTCTTATAAGTGCTCTTCTATCCATTTTTTATCCTCAATACATCGAACCGGATTTAATTCCGCTTATTAAATATCTCATTCTTTGCATATTATCAAAAGGTTTAGCACTGTGAATTAAGTTTTTTACTTCTTCTTTTGTAAAGTCACCTAAGTCTTTGTCAGAATTTTCAATTATGCTAACATCAATTCCGTTCTGAAAAAGTAATTTTGCTACTTTTATTTCTTTATCTTTTACATCTGGGTCAAATCCAAGAACTACAGGAGTTTTGTTTTCTACAATCTTTCTAAACACTGTGTAAGACATGTCAACCCAGCTTCCAAGAACAGGAATTGAATTTTTTCCTGCTTTCACAGCATCAAATATTCCTTCGACAAGAACTACTGGGCTTGTCCAGTCAATTTGATGCTCATTAAAAATAATATCTTTTTTTGAAGCGTCACAGTTCTTGTACTTGGCAAAAGTCACTTCATCATCAACAGTTCTAGTAACATAAAAATTTACATCTAAATTTTCATCTAAGCTTGGAAATATAACTCTGTTTTCGAACCCGTACTCGAAACTGTATCCTGCTTTAAATCGATACAAGTCTTCTTCGTTCATTCCGCGGTGAGAAAGGTAGTCTTTTATAAAGTTTGCTGTGGGTGTATTTGAAACTGCAACCATTTTAAAATCTTCTGGAAGCGATACAATAACTGCTTCTTCTTCATCTTCTGATTTTTCACCACCGAAAAATTCTCTTACTTTGTCAATTTCTTTGAAATTGGGAAGATTCTTTCTGATAAACCATGCAAGGCTTTTGCCTTTCGATTCGCAAACCCAACAGTGGTATATGCCAGTTTCAATAGCAACTGAAAGTTTTCTTTTCTTTTTAGCCTTAGGTGACTTTCTACAGACAGGACAAAAGACAGCAATATCTTTGCCATCGCCAGACATGATGCCTTCGCCAAAAGCTGATATGATCAACTCTTTCTTTTGCTTTAGCGTTACAATATTCATTATAGAGAATATTAATCTCTATTTTGATTTTTTTCAAGCCACATTGCTTTTGCAATCACAAAAGCATCTGCCATGTCATAAGCGTATTTTTCGTATACTTCTACACCTTTTCTAGGTCCTGACTTGAGAATTTTTGTAGGGAAAATAAATTTATCTCCAACTACTTCTTTGACTTGTCGAAGCACTTGATCTTTTGTGTGTTCTGTTGTTTTCTTTTTCCCTAAAACAACGATGTTGTTAATTTTTCTCGCATTGTTAACATTTATAGGATACGCTTCAATGTCTAAGTCGTTATAACAAACCCACTGAATAATTCCGTTGAATTTTGCTAATTTAAAAAGTGTCCCCGAGGAAGATCTTCCTCGGGCAAAAGATGTGAGATAGTCTTCTACAGCTATTTCTTCAATATTATATTGAATCATTAGATTCAGCGCGTGTGCTTTTACTTTTTTAACTTTCTCAAAAAAGTTTTCTACTTTTGTAAGTTCAACTTTTGAAAAATGAACAGGCTCTCCTGCGTCATCAACTACACAAAAACCTGTGCAAGATGTAGATATATCCATCCCTAATATCATCTAGAAGTCCTGTTTAAGTCTAATAATAAATTCATCTTCTTCTGTTTTTGTAATAGGCTGTGCCAGTTGTGCTTTCATTATTACATTAAAGTTATCATCATGAATGTTAACTGTTGTAACATGGATAGTAGAAAGTTTTTCATTGTGGGGTAAAGAATCAGGTGGGTAAGATTGATAAGTTTTATTAGATGAAGACATAAACTGGCCTACTTCAACAGGTACGTTTAGAACCAAAGTCTGCATTGTTTGTTCTCCTCTAAATTTCATATCAATCTTGTCTTTTCCAAAGTAAGGAACATTAGGCGTCTTAATAACCGCGATACCTTCTTCGTAAAGGATGGTACCGATGTTGTTCCACTCTGCTTGCTTAGTTGCACAGTCTGCTCTAAACAAACCTCCTCTTTGATTGTCTTTTATGTTTAACTTTATATCTCCAGAAGAACCGGTTAAATTTTCTTCGTAGAGATGAAAAGTTCCTGGATGTATTTTTGATCCGTAATAAATATTTGATATGTCTATTATCGTGATTTCATTTGAGCTTACGTCTCTTGTTCTTTGGGCAATTGTCAAGACAGATCCGGGAGCTACACCTGGATTATCTGGCGCAGATCCAGCAATTTGATCAAAGATTGACCCGGAAGTAAAGACCAACCCTGGGAATAAAGAAGAAGTTGGAATAAGATTTTCTAGAGAAATAATTGAATAATCAGTTGCTCTTCCAGACTTCTTAAACATTGCGCTTCCGGACATGACAGAAGATTCTAAAATGTCATATCTAGGCATATGTAAGCCGTTGTCGTTCGGTAGAATTGTCAACAGTCTTTTTGTATTTGAGCCCGTGTCATATGTGTAGCTATCTGCTGTTATGTTTTCAACTGTGGTATTTATTGTCTGGGGCACTAACCCGAGTAATCGAGGTTGCCGCATATTCACAAAATCAAGAACATAGTTTTCAAGATTTATCATCTTGCCACCCACGCCAAATGAATACTGCACGTTAAATGGGTCGTTAGTTGTACTAGATATCGTCTGAAAAGGTGTTGACAGGACTTGTCTTTGTGAAGACGAAGGGAAAAAATAGACGGGGACGTAAAATGTCATGTCGTTTGTATTGACTGGACTTTTAGTAGTAAGATCTTGATTTTTTCTTAATTTTTTGTTGATAAACTTATTGTATATTCTAACATCGTGAATCTCAGCATTGAGAGGATGATTAAGCTCATCTTCAGTTACTAATAACGCTCTGTCAGGGACTGAATTGCCTGCTTTGCTATAACCTTCTTCGCTTGATAGATATGCCGAGTCTGGCACCAGTGCACCAAGATTAGAAGACGGCCCATTGTAGAAATTTCCTAAAATTAAACACGGAGGTGTATTGTCAATATTTGAACTTAGAGATGATGAGGGCACATGAAATTTTGTCTCATTGTCATCAATAAACAAAGACCCAGTTGCATTGTTCGAACCACTTGCCCACGTAATAAAAATATTGTGCCAGTGATTTTTAGACAGATATTGCGAAGAAGTAAAAATTAAGTCTCTTGGATACGCTCCCGCTGGACTGTTTAAGTTAATTGAAGAAGGAAGGACATCTGCACTTTGACTTAACTGCAAGAGTATTTTAAATTTGTCTTCTGCTCCAAATTCGTCAACTGAAGAACCTGACACTAAAGATACACATATAGAAGAAGATATGTGTAAAATAGTTCCTGCACGATATGCTCTGTCAGATCTTGAGTATCTTGGATTGATCCAAAAATTGATTGAAAATTCATCCGGTAGATCGTAAATACCCTTATTGTTTATTTCTTGGTTTGCATAAAGAAGCGCTGATCCCGTTGGAATATAGTCGTTGTCAAAAAAATTTAAAGTATTATAGTTTGTATACCAGAAACCGCAATTATCATACTTGTGTGCATGATAAGGCATTAAAATGTTCCTAGTAACGTTCTTTACTGTTGTATTTTTTGTAAACTTAAACGGAGGATCAAATCTAAAAGCATCAATTTGTTTTGTGTATCTTACATCAAAAGGTGCTTCATCAATTAAATTTAAATAAGCTCCGATAGACGATGTGATATTTGTTTCACCAGCTGCTACTTGCTCCCTTGCTGATTCAAATGCAAGTGCTCTTGCGTAGTTATCTTCATTTAACTTGTGTACACCGCTAGTGTTATCTTCTTCACTAGCTGCCAAGTTATTTGATGCAGTTTCTAAATCAATAATTTGCTTAAAAGAAGGAGATCTAACAGGGCTTACATGCTGAGATCCTGTTACGCCGGCGCCGATCGAAGAAGATACAAAATGAACGTGAGGTCTTAATAAGACCGAAACATGTTCTAAATTTCTCCTTCCCAGTTTAATAAAAGACATGGAACCCTCATTTTAGAAGTCTAGTCTAACTCTAAAAGTAAGATCCTTTTCGTCATTCTTTTCAACTGGTCTAGACAGCTTGGCAGTTGCAAGTAATTCTTCATTGGCATCATACAGACCGACAGTTGAAACAAAAGAGAATGACTTCTGAGTTCCCTGCTCTGACTCGTCAATAACAACAATTCTACCTTCTGAGTCTGTATACGATGGGTTTGAAGAATAGTTAAATTCGTCTGCAGTTGCACGACAGAAGACTAACGTTGAATTAATTTTTGTGTTGTTTTGGAAAGTTAAGAAAGTATTGCTTCCTGATCCAAATCGTGTTGATGCAACGTGATCTAAAACTTGATCCATAGAGGCAGATGCTACGAAATGCGGGACAAAAGACGCGCTAATATAACCAACTCCTGTTGCTCCGACTGCACTTAAAGATCCTGTCATAATCTGACTTGGATTAAGCGCTCTTTCCATATCTAATACTGCAACGCCCTTTTGATAAAACATTAAACCAACAGTCTGTGAAGTGTCACTTGCTAGAACGATATTTCCTACGTCTCCACCAAATTGTGATCTTTCAATACTTGAAGCAGCACCAACATCAGTAAATATTACAGATCCAGATGATGGGTTAGTAGCTGTTATACCAATATTTGTCGGGTGAGCATCTGAAGCATGACCTGCTGAAGAAGATTGGAAAAATCTCATTGCAAAAGTTTCTCTTTTGACACCGTCACGAACAAAAAGACGCTTGAAACATAAAAAGAGCGCATTATCAATATCGTCTGTAGATGTTGTACTAGAAAAAGGAGCTCTAAACTTAGCAGATGCGTCACCTAAAAGTGTTTGTGAAAACTGACGGTAAATATTAATTTTTTCTCTCATCATTAAAGATTGAGAAGTAAAAAGAATCTTACCATTAGTGTCAACACCTAATGACGCAGAAAAAGCTGTTGCAGATCCTGAGTGTACGCCAAAAGTTAAATCAAAAATTTCGTTTGCTGTCTGAAGCGTATAGTTTTGATCAAAAACTGTCTGAAAAAGAGAAGACGTTACAGCATTTGTTCCGGATGAAGTTACAAAAACTTCAAACTTTTTTCTTGTTGCTGAACCTGATACATCTTCTTCTACAAAGTCTACTAACTGATTTAGTGTCGTCCTAGTTGTCTTTATGTCTGCACTTGATATTGTCTTAAAAGTAGCCATTATTTCCTCTTATTATGATATTTTCAGCTCAATATTTTTAGTTAATCCAGAGTTGACACCGGTCACTTTCAAGAAAGATCTTATGTATGACCCCCCTGACACCGAGTAGGTATTGAAAGTTGTATCTGAAAAACTCTTAAGGTTTAGCGTGATTGAAGCTGAAATGGTATCACCCTGCGTATTAAAATCTGCAGGTATTCTATAGACTGCTACGTTATCTGTATAAATAACATCTGGTTGTTCACCTGCAATTGAAAAGAAAAGATTATTTAGCTCTACTCTAAATTCGCCGTCAATTATATCTGCTTCTATTCCAGTTCCTGTTTTAGAGCTGACCGCTGCAGTGACAGTTTGAGAAGTTGTAGATGTTCTTGTAAAGCTGACCACTGTACTTGTGAGGTCTGTTCCGGAAAGAGACATCTCTAAAACCGGTAAGTGAGTTAGAAATTCATTTGATACGCTCAAAAGCTTGTGCTTAAGACCTAAGCTGCCGGCAGTGAACGCTTCAAGTATTGGTGTATTCTTTTCAATTTTTTCTCTGCCCACAGTTCTTCCAAACTGTTGTATTACAGAATAATCAATTTCATCATCTCCGAGTGCAAATTGAAAAATTTGAAACGAACCATCATTTCTTGCCAAAGCACGACGCCCTGCGTCAGTCAAAACAGCGTCTACTATGATGTTGTTTGTACTATGATCTAAAAATCCCATCTTTTCTCCTTGATACTAAATATACACTAAAAAAAATTATTGTAATTCTATTGTTATCCTGTTACCTATTTTTTAACACCAGACGTCGAAATAGGATCTCCGCTCAGGTCAGAAATTCTCACATTAAGAATTTTATCTTTGTGATTATCTATGTTTATCATATGAATCTGATAAGTATCTTTATCCGGGTCTATTCTTAAAAAGTCTAAATCTTTTTCTCTATTAGGGTTTTTGTTAATATTTTTAGTAACTTTATAATATTCCGGATCAAAATAAACTCTCATTCTGTCATAACCACTTACCTTCATAGCGTCATCAAAAGAATCTTTGTTAATTAGAATGTTAGGATAGGGCTTGGGTGCGTTTGGAAAACTAATCATTTCATTTTTAACTTTATTTCTTCGATTATCATAGATAAATTTCATTTGGGTGCTAAGGTTTGAGGAAAGCCCATGAGCATCAACACAAGCCACAGCATAAATAGGAGTTTCTCCGCTTTTCCATTCGTTGTCAACGTAAAATATTTTTGGATTAGCAAAGCGATATAAACGATCATCAGGAGCAATTTCTGCAACTGTTGACCTTATTGTTGAATTATCAAAATCATATTCTGCGATAAGAGTAAAAGGTTCTCTAACAGTCATTCTTTTAAATATTTGAAATCTTTTTATATCGCGCTGTGGGTTGACAGGAAATTGCCAGTTTACTCTCGGTTTTCTTGTCTTGTAGTCAAAAGTTATTTTTATGTTTTCTGGAGGCGGAGGAGGAACTTCTTCAATGCAGTGAACACCTGTCATCTTTCCTTCTGAAGATATTAAAACTTCAACAACAGATACATCATCAAGTGATGAATCTTCTTCGTCTCTTTCTTCAGCTATCATTTTTACATAGTAGATCGATCGTATCTCGTAAACATATAGGCCCCCGTATCTGACATTCTCATCGACTATGTAAAGTCCGTCTGGATTGTCTGCAATTAACGTGCCTCTTTTTTCATACGTGTCGTTCTCTAAAATTTCTAATTTGTTAATCAAATAGCCAGCATGTTTAATAATAGGATAATCTTGAAAAGATTTTAAAATTTTTGAAGGATCAGAAGTAAATCCAAAAGAGCTAGCAACAGGCACAGAGCTTAAAACTGTTGCGCGTGTCGTGTAAGATCTCTCTGTCTCTTTGTTAGAGCTATTTCTTTTTAGAGCATAACTACTCGCTTTCTTAGCATAGTCTTTGATTGCAAAAAATTCATCTTGAAACAAGCTGTCAGGTATTCTAGTTGCGGCATCTACAATCTGATCAAAAACTAATTTATTTGCCTGAATTGAAAAATTTTGTCTTGCTGTAAGATCATCTGCATTTTCTGCAGATTCCGCAGAAGTATCACCTGGCGCAACTCTATATCCTTTTGATTGAATTCCTCTTAATGCAGATGATATTAGTTTTTTCTCTTCCCCTGTAAGCTTTTCATCTGACTGTGCTTCTAAAAGCTTGTTATAGCTATCTTGGGGTGAATCTTTTCGTGTGCCTGTCTGTGTTATGAAAATAGAGCCATCAAGCATGTCATAAAGACTTTTTTCTTTTTGAGAATCTACAATCTCAAAACTAACAAAATCTTCATTTGTAACCCCTCCCTCAATAAGAATTTTATCTATGTTTTGTGATACTATTCTAGAATTTCTAAGTTCTTGAATTAATTTGTTTTTCTTAGGGGGTTTGAAAGACAGTGTAACGTATCTAGGTTTTCTATCATTGTTAAGCTCAAAAAATATTTCATCATCTCTAGAAACAGAAACGTCTAAAACTCTTGAAGAATTATCAATAATTTCTCTTTCATTTGCTGTAAAGAAGTTATAAACAAATTTTGCTTTTGCCTCAGATATTTCAGGTACGTTTACTCTAAATGCAGGAACTGTCGGATAACTGTCGAGTGCTAATCTTTCATCTCCTCCTTGAATTGCTGACTTTTCTAAAGTAGGAATTGTAATTCCTGACTTTTCCTGTGTTTCGTACTGAACATCGACAATATCTGTTAAATCTGTGTTTGACATTTTTTACTCGGGCAAAATTGTAATGGAAGCATACATGCTAAATATCTCAGGAAAACTTTCATCGCATTCAGCGATATATTTTCTGACATTTGGGTCTTTTAAGAAAGGCCTTCTTTTAGTTTCAGGACGATTAATTCTTGATGTGTAACTAAAATTAGGTTCTGTTTTAAAAACGTCTAAAAATTCTTTATTGTAGGCTTCATTATAAATAACAAAGTCTTTTTCATTTACAAGAATTGATAAAATTTTATCAAACTTCTTAGGATAAATTATCTTCTTGAGTTTGTCTTGCAAACAGTACCCGGGATTTGCTCCAATAATTTCAATTGTTCTGAAAAGCTCACTTGCTAATTTTTGGTCAACATTCGCGGCAGGATATAGAAGTCTCGTCTGATTAATAAGATTATCATAGTCATTTTGAATGTCGCTCGCATCAGAAGATAGACCTCCGGCGACTTCATGTGCTCTCTTTCTGACAGGAGTTAACGTAAAATTGTTTTCGTTTAAATCTATCCCTAATGCGTATCTATAATACACTTTAAAAGCGTAATCAAAAATATGATTAATCAAGACGTCTTTACCTAATCTATTCTTAAGTGATGATCCTTTGCTAAACACCGGCTCAAAAGAAGAACTCAAGTTTGCAAATGGGTCGTCACCAAGATTTGACCTCACCCATTGAGTAAATTCAATATTGTCAATAATTTGATTAAAGTTCCAAGTATCTGAAAAATTCTTAATGTGGTTTAAGTCTTCGCCTAAGTGATCATTATCGATAATCATAAGAGAAGAATCAAATAAGAAAGTTTTAGGATAAACTAGAACTTGAGAGTCTATTTCATTCCTTTTGAAAATATTTACACAAAACTTTCTTGTCTCTAAAAATCTTCTATCTTCAAAATCCTTATACGCTTCGTATCTTAAGGTATTTAAAAGTGTATTAGTTACGCCTACATGACAAATATTCTTAGGGCCTCTTTTTTCTGAGGTGAGCAGCCCGTATCCTGGAGTCGTCAATATTTTCATCATTAATTTTATCTGACGTGCATTAGGAACGTCTTCTTGCGTATAAGAAGACTTTCCGGGGCTCAAAAGAGTTGTTGTATAAGATTTATATATTTGAGCTGCAGACTCATCAGTTAGCAAATCAAGAGAGTTATGGAATGCTCTAATTTTTCTATCTTTCAAAACGCTAATTCCTAGTCTACTTCTCTCAGTTCCATCACCTTGTCTAATAAACTTAGAAGCTTCAACAAACTGATTGTAAATTTGTTGACCGTGAAGCGCCGGTCCTAAAACTGCAGCAGCAGACTTGCTAATTCTTCTATCTAGAGACTCTAAAAATCTCTTTAAGTGTTCAGCTGTGTTTGTATAAGCAGTTTTTTTATCTTCTTCCCAAGAGTTTATATTTTGACTAGTTTGACCGCGCCCAATGTCTTTAAAAGCTCGAGCTATTCCTTGAATTTCTCCTGCACTCATCCAAACTTCGATTCTTGCATTATTTCCACCAGAGGCGTTGAAAGATTTAACATAGACTCTCGCAGACTTATTAATGATCTTTGCAATAAAGCTGTACAGCAAAAACAATCTATGGTGCGAAGCCAATTTCACTCCCGTTCCTTGATATTTAAGCCCTAAAATCTCATGATAAGTTCTGTTACCTTTATCTTGTCTACTTCTATTAAACGTCTGGCGCTGACTGCTATTTACTAAACCCGCATCTTCAAAGTGTTCATTAGTTATAAAGTATTTAAAAGAAGGGCAAGGTGTACTACTGCTAAAAGATATGTTTGGTCCTCCTTCAAGTGCTCTCAACTCTTTATTTAGTCCACCTGTTGGTGTACCGTATTTCTTTCCGCTCTGTTTGTGTATTTTATATTTGATTCGTTTAGAATTGTCTTCTCCTGTACCTCTAATTACCGTTCTACCATTTTCAACTTTTGAAAATCTTCCATCTTTTTCTAGATATTCTTTAGGTTTTAGACAAGAACTCATTCTATTTCCTTTGAAATTCAATACTGACTTACTCTTGTCTTTTTTGAGAGAATGACTTATTTTTGCTGCATCATACAGAAAATTCTTAACTAAAGCTTGATTTGCGGCGCGCATTGCGCGTCGAGATCCTCCTTGAGTGGTTACTGGATCTAAGTCTTCATAGCGGTCGCCTACGCCGCCACCTTCTTTGTCTTCAACTATATCTAATCGAGCTGCTGAAGAAATTGAACGAAAAAGCCTAAGAAGACCTTCAGTATCTCTGGCATTGTAGGATATTAAAGCAAGCAAGAAAATATCTAAGCTTCCGTCTTCTGATGCTGTTGCTAATTCATCTCCAATTTTTTCTAAAAGTTTTTTCGCTGCTGGAACTGCATAGTCAAGCTTAGTCATACTGTATATGTCGTTTACGTATTCTGTAGCAAAGTCATTATAATTCTCAGCAAAAGATTTAAACTCAGATAAGCTTTCATCACCTCGCTGTATTGCTACATCATAAAAATACTCTGGTCCAGTTAAATAGGGAGCTTTGTGTGCGTTAGTTAAATTAGTTGTCGATTCAAAAGGAATGTAATCTGATAACTCATCTGAATTTGAAGATTTTGCACATAAGTACTTTACTAATCTTGAACCTCTTTTATTGCGTCTATTCAGCTTATATTTGTAGACTAGTTCACTTCTTTGAGCGTCTTTATCAAAATCTATTAGCTCTGCATAATATTCTTCAACACTGGAGACACCACTCGGTATTCCTTCGCCTAGAGGATAAAAAGCTTTTATCTTCTTGTGAGATCTCACAGTTGAAGATGCAATGTCTATACAATCACCAAAAATAGATGCTGCTAAAAGTTCACCGTGAATATCAATTTTACTTATGTCAGAAGCCCAACCGTCATACAAATTGTTGATCATTCTTTTTCCAAAGCTGTTGTCATCATTTTTGTGTTCGTTAGGTACAAAATAGTCGTTTTCTCCAGCATTAATATTCGTATATATACCCTTGAGTGCGCCTGAGCTTAAAACATCCAGCGCTTTCTTTACTTTAGGAACACCTCGATATTTAGGATTTTGTTCAACTTTTAGATTTTCGCTGATTTCTCCTTTTATAACTTCTGACAAAATATCTTCTTGTCTCAAAAAAGACTCACCCGCAGATATAAAAAATTGAATTAAAAGGCTTACGTCAGGTGTGCTTGATGTAGTACTAATTCCGGAATAAGCTTTTAAAACTTCACCAAAGTCTTGTGATATTGTAAAACCTATTCCCGCACGGAGATTACCTGTTGCTAATGAAATCATTTTTTCTATTGAATCATCATTAAAACTTTTTTCTCCTTGTACAAAATCAAGAGACTCATAAACAGACCATCTAGCTAATCCTGCGTCTTTGAGAGATAAAATACCACTCATGTATCTTAATATGTCATAAGTAATTTTTTCCATAATTACTCGTTCTACTAGTGTTCTTAAAAAAGGATCTTCTTTATTTTCTCTGAATATGCTAGATACTCCAAATGAAGAGTCTGTCTGTATTAAATTTTCTTTATTGACAACAGCAATTTTTTTATTTTCTTCTTTTACATTAGAAGACTTAGTCCTTCTAACTTTATTGTTTCTTGCAGCTAAGCTTTTATTAGACTTTGTTTTAGAGCTTCTGTCAGCAGCGGGTCTAGAACCGATAACTTTGCTAATTTGTGATGTTATCATAGACTCAATAACTGCATCAACAGTCTTTCCTAAGTCTTCCTTCACGAAATCTTCTAACGAAGTATCTAATTTTTTTCTTAAAGCACTAAGAACTTTTTCTGATTCGAATCCTTTTATTCTATCTAAGAGAACATCAGCGGCATTGATTGTTGCTAATCTTACCTGTCTATGTATTTCAAATAATTTAGTCACGCTATTAACACTTAAGAGATTGTTTTCTCCTAGCTGCACTTTTAAACCAGTTGAGTCCGGGCTATTTCCATCACCAACCGATACAAATTCTGTGTTAGCAATTATAACAGGTTTTAGCGGATTCAATCCCGCCTGACTAAGCCTTTTAAGCTTCTGTGATGCTTCCGGATTTGATGAAGTCTCGATGTCATCCGGATCTGCAGACCCTTCTGCTGGAGTTGTTACAGCAATTGTAGGAAATCTTCGTGACTCCGTAGAGCTTTTTTGTAGAGAAAAATTTGATTTTCTTAGATCTTGTGCCATCTTATTCTCCTTCTAACATTAAAGAACCTAAAATTTCTGGTCCGGACACCATACCATTTTTTGTTATACCAAACAAATAGTATCTAACTAATCCTACGCTTGTTCTCACTTCTGATAAATAGTTATAATCTGTTTCTTCTTTTTCATTTCTCTCAGGAACATCTTTACTATGAATTACACCATCAATTGTAAAATCTTGATCTTTGTTAAATTGCTTAACCACAACATAAAAATCCATAAGCACGTCTGATGAGTTTACACTAAATTGTATTCTAGCTATTTTCTTTGGAATGTAATTTTTGCTTCTTGTGTCTCTGTCAAGTGTCTTTATAAGATTTATAGTCTTGTTTGTAACAGACGTTTTAGACGTTATTGCTCTTATATTTATCGGCTCTAAAGTATCATACAGAAGATCTCCGGTTGTTCCTTCTAGAAATAAGTCATTTTTATTTTTTTCTAAAAAGCTTTCTGTAGAAGACACAGCTCCGCGAGAACCTCTAACATTTGCATATTTTGTAGCGACTTTTGTTATAGTCTGCCTGTTAAGTATTTTTTGTTTTGACACCAACATTCTATTCAAAGTTGATCTAGATCTATTTTTATTTTTAATCATATTTTCAAGAGAAACTAGAACCTTATCTAAGACTTGTGATGGGGGTATCACATAGGGATCGAACTTATAAATATGACTTGAAAATGCAGGAGCATTATCAGAAAATGTAACTCTATAAGTTTTAGGTATGTCAGTCTGAGCAGTTGCATTCGCGTCTTCTTGCTTGTAACCTCTAAAAGATCCTACAAAAACATATTCGCCCGTGTCAGTGTTGATTCTATGTACTCTTACACCATAAATTAAATTCGAGGCATCTTTTATAGATGATAAGTCATCATTGAATAGAGATCTATTGTCACCAAAAATTGAGTTAATAATTTTATCTACGTCATCTTCTTGTCTATTTAGAGTGACTTCAAAATTTACAGTACTTACAACTTGCCCAGAATTGTCGTCAAAAGAAGTGTTTCCTGTGTGGTTTTTTTGAACTTCTAAGTTTATTAAACCTTCACGATCTATTCTTTTCTCTAAAAATCTATTTCCTGACACATGTGAGTAGCCCGACCTGTTATAAAGCATTACAGCATATTCATATATTACGTCATCTTCGACATCTGCATCAGTAAAACTAAAGCTAGGTCCTTTTTCGTTGTTGATGTCTTCATCTCTAACAAAGACTTTTTTAACTTTTGTAAATTGACCATCTACAAATTCTACAAGAGGAGAAAAATCTGAGCCGCGTGTGCCTTTAGCAATTCTTTTGACAGGCAAAATAGCAAAAACGTCTTCAGACAAATTTGAAATCGTTACAGTTGCTGTTTTTTCTTCAGCTTCTTGAATAACAATTAGTGCACAAGATAACTGCTGAGCATCAGAGACTGTGCTTGCTGCTGAAGCCGCTGCGCTGTTTGATATTTCTTCGTCGTCAAAGTAAGGATTTACTCTCTGAAACACTGTTTTTGAATTTGAAAAAAGTCTAGTTTTGCCTGTCTGTTCTTTCCCATCTACTAGCATGGCAGTATTGTTAGATTTTATAAAAATTTTCTCTTCGTTGCTATCAAAGATTGAATTCATATAGTTTTGAGATTTTGAAAAGCTTTTTTGATAAAAACCAAAGTAAGTATCTTGTAACTCTTGATTCCTAACTTTTGTGACAATATTGCCTCTTGCAGTTCTTACACAGTTTAGATCAAAATCTATTGTTGGATTCTTTTCTGTTTCAAAGAGAGAAGTTGCAGATAATTTCTGCTCAAAAGAATCAACTCTTCTTCCGTTTTCATCAAAAGCAAAAAATATTAAATTAAATCCGCCCGGGCGTTGACTTAAACTTTTTATTTTTGTTCTAGACATTTCAAATGTTGTTTTGCATATTCTATTTCTGTTAGAAATTTTCTTTTTTGCTATTTTAAATCCTAGATCTTCATCAGGAGATAAGATTAATTTTTCATTAACAATTTTCTTAAATTGACTTCTTAATTTTGAAGTTTTTGGCTTTTGTATTTTTTTACTTCCTCTAATTTTGTCTTCTAGCGTTACTTCAACATCTCGTTGATTAAAAGAAATCATTGGGTCTCTGCCCATCTTGATTTCTTGAAAATAGCTTCTTCTAAAATTTAAGACTGAGGGTATTTCAAGATTGTCGCTGGGTTGTGTAAGTGCATCGATTGAGACTCCTCTGCTTCGATTACTTAACTTTCTAAACTTGGGCATCGTGCTTCTTCTTACTTCAAAAACGCTTCTTCTTCCAAACAAGTCTTCGTCTGTCTGGGACACGCCCTGTATGTTCTTGATTCTTAGAGGTCCTAAGATTTGATTCACATTGAATTTTGTTAAAAATTTTAAACTTTTAAATCTTTCAATAGAAAGATTCTGATTGATGTTATCAATATCATAGACTGCATTTAAAATATTTGTTCTTGTTACACGTGAAGGAATAGTTCCGGAACTATCTCTTTCCTGAATTTGTCTTTCTGTTCTATCTTTTGAAGATTCTCTTCTGGCTTTTAAATTTGATCTACTTCTGTTAAATAAGCTATTTTCCCCTATTCTATTTATTCTAGGATTTTTTGCTTCTTGTATTGTGTTTGTTCTACTTTTCAGTTCTTCTAATGATCTATTAGAAAGATACACTTTGATATCAGATATTTTTTCTTCCAGAAGTACTCTTTGATCTATAAGGCATGCAATTTCTACTGTAAGCATATCATAAGTTCTATCAAATTCAAACGAGCTTATTTTTTGAACAGTCTGAACTTTTCTTTTAGACAAGACACGGGGGCTCAAATCCGCGGATGCAGTTTTTAAAAAGATTCTCTTTTTTGTTTTTGTTGTGATCATTGATTACTCAAATATTATAGTAAAAATATTTATAAACGTCGGTGTATTTAAATCATCCATGTATATCTTTCCTGCATAGAAAACTCTCTTTTCAGGATAAAAATCACTCGTATCATCTATAAATGAACCCGCATCAATTAAGTCTAGCTTGCTAAGCTTAGAATCGGGGCCGTCTTCAAAGATCTGCATAATTAAATTATTCTGATCTGACGTTTTATCAAAATAAACGGTCTTGTATTGTTTAAAGTTTGTTTTGTAAGGAGACTCTAGCGATATTCTATTGATAACATCAAAATCGCCTATTTTGTCTGTTCTAAATCCTGCGCTTGACCTTCTTTTTCTGACTCCTTCTTCTGGAAGAAAATCATTAAATCCTTCGTTTCCTAAACTATCTTTTATGTCTTGAAGTGTTTCTCTCTTTAAACTTCTTATATCTTCGTAGGATCCGTAATTAGACCCGTCGGCATTTACCGGAGGCAAAAAATCAAAATTAGGCAAGTGTGTCAATTTTGAATCAACAAAGAAAGGTTCTGCATCGTTGACGTTGATAGTCTCAGAATGAGGACCCAAAGGAAAAGGAACGCTATTTGAAATTGCAAAAGTTATTCTTTCAGTGCTCAGCTCGAAATCATTGCCTGTTTTTTCAAATGTACTGAGTGTTTGTAGCGCGTCAAAGTGAGAAGTAAAAGCGTTCATAATCGATCTGGCAGATGATGCAAAAGCTTTTCCGGTAACTGCTTTTAAACTGAGCTTTCCTGTAACAGATTCATCTTTCTCGAAAAGATCATTTCCTACAATACTTCCAGTGGGTGAAAAATTAAATTCAATCATTTTCCCACTGTCGTCTTTTTCTATAACTATTACGTTATTGTATGAGTCCATGGCTTGAAAAAATATTCTATTGCTAACATCATCAACTTCTAAAGGATCGTAAAAAGTTTCTGCATCGCTGATAGATGCATATTCAGCACGAAGCATTCCACTAGCAATCTGCCGCTTGCCCTCCAGCGTTACAATCATATCAATAAATCTAGTTTTGCTATCTAAAATACCCGCCATCTTAACTCACCTTGATAATAAATATCTTAACTTGAAAAATCTATACAGTAATTTAATTAATAAATCTAATGAAATCTCTAAAATCTGTGTTTTCGTCTAACAATATCGGTTCTCTTGTGTATTTTTTTCCTTCTAGTACTCTGTTTATGTGCTTTTGAGAAGGATATAACATTTTTCTCTTCCAGAGAGAATTTCCTACTTTTTCTGTTACATTTCTAACTGGATACACATCACTGTTTTTTATTATTTTATCTGCTAGTACTATTGACTCTATCTCTCTTTGCTCTAAGTGGTCCTTATCTGTGCATTTATTATTTTCATAAAAACTATAGCATGATATCGAAAATTGATTACAGGGTCCTTTCATTAAATATTTTTCAATTTGGCTGTTCCAGTTGACATCTATTAGCTGACGGTGTCTAAAACCCTCTCTTGTAATCCCCACAAGTACCTTCTCTAAAGATTCATAAGAGACTATTTCGCCAGTGACGATAATGTCCACATCAGAAGTCTTCCAACCTTGAATAGCGGCGCCGCAAATCCAAAGTTTATAAAGTTTAACTTCTTTAATTTTAAATATTTCTTCCTTCCACAAGTTAAGTAAGTCAGGGTGAGGTCTTATCCACGGCACCGTTGTTGCCGCGGCGCCCTTAATGTATATAAAATCTTTCATAGGCAATTAATTATGATGACGACTGTCCGCCTGGGCTAAAATCAATTGTCCCGGATCCGTCGTCCCAGAATCCTCCTGTCAAAACAGAATTTATTGTCTTGTTAACAGAATTAGAATCAACTGCGTTTATAGCTGTGTACGTCTTGACATCTGTATCGTTTGAAACTGTTCCTGATACGAACTTGGTCACGACAGGTGATGTCAAAGCTCCTCCCTTTAGAGAATTTAACAGACCGGATCTTCTTGTCTTAATACCCTGAGTTGTCTTGCTGTCTTTTGCTTGATCTAAGAAGTGAGTATACTGTCCAAAGTTTCTTGAGTCAAAATAGTATTTAGGTCGAATAGGCAAGCCTTCAGTGAGCATGGTTCCGAAGCTAGAAATAGCACTATCTGGTCCAAAGGGAGAGTCTATTGTACCAGAAACAAGAAGGCTGTCAGAATAGATTCTTGTAGCGTCTTCTAAAGGTGATACTCGCACAAAGCTTCCTAACGAAGAATTCAATAATTCTATTCCTCCGCTAAAATCATCACTTCTAAAACCCTCATAAGAATCAGATGGAAGGCCTGAATCTATTGTATTAGCTTTGGCAGAATATATTGTAGTATTTCCAGATTCTCCGTTTGCCCCTTGAAGGAGAGGCAGTTTAGCTAAGTATGTGTAACGATCCGAAGGGCCGTATGGGGATGATTTTGTATATGAACTAATAGTTCCGGGTGTTATGTCAAGAGATGAAGCTTGTATTGCATCAGACAATCTGCTGAGTGTAGAAACAGCTGAGGATTCACTTGTCGCATTACCGTAAATGTTGACAGAAAAACTATTGCTGGGCAGCTCGTAGTGTGTAGCCGTGTCGCCGTAGATGTCTTGAGATAGATCCGATTCAATACTGTTAAATACATTGCGCCATTCAATCGCGCTGGGCGACCCTGATGTATCTTCTGAATAATCTAAAGAGTACCCAGAGATTTCAGAAAAAGTCGAAAATGGAATAGTACTATTATCATCAGAGGTAGGATCGGCGCCGGTCGAATCGTGTGAACCCCCGTCGGGTCCGTACTTATAAGTCTCAAAAAATAGAAATATACCATGCTGCCCTAGGGGATCCTTAAGAATCAAAATGTCGCCATCGTCGATGCCGCCAGAATCTAAATCATATCTTGAATTTGCAATAAATACGCTTCCTTCTGCAGCGCCGCCTTGACCTTTAGGGGTTGTCAGTCTGCTTTGTACTCTTGATCTGACTCTGACTGTGGGCTCTTCAGAGCTAACTGCTATAAAGCTATCCAAGTAGTTTCCATAATTTTCAATCGATCTTGAGAGATCAAATTGATCAACAACTGGGTCACTTCCAATCATCTCATGGATCGCGTCAGATCCTAAGTTTTGATTGACTGTTTCATGAAACTCAACGTTATCTTGAAGCTGTGATCCAAAAAGTGTAAGACTTGCGTTGTTAAAAAGTGTCATGGAGTGAAACTTATTAGCACCTTGCCCGGGAGATCGATCGTAAATCATGTTTGTCATGGGGTACTGCCACCCAAACACAATGTCGTCATCAGGCATGATTATGTAGGGTGAGTAAAGATCAGCGCTGTCAGCAGTAGCGACATCTATAGTTAACGAATTGTATGCGGGGTTCGTCGCAAAAGAGTTATAAGAACCTGCTTTTTTTAAGTTAGGCGTGCCGTTAACAATAGATCTGGCAGAGCTATCTAGGTTTGCATATGATCTTCCTCCCAACTTGTTATCTAGCCAGAGTCCAGACAGACTACCACTTGTATTTCTAACTCTCATTCTAGAACCACCCTCAATTTTTCCAATTGTTCTTGAAGGAAAATTAATAGAATAAGATCCAGTTATAGGATTTAACGTAGTAGATGCAAAAAAGCTATCTTGCTGACCATTTGCCTGCAAAATATTAACTTCTGCGTCTCTTGACAAACCTTTGTCTAAAGCATCTCTAATTTCAAAAAATGGAGTACCTACTGAAGCGCTTACAAAGAGCGTAATTTGTCCATAAGTCATAAGCTCTCTTGAAGTGTCTACAGATGAAAAACTTTCATTGTCTTTACTTAGTCTTACAAGAGAATTAGGAATAGAAACTTGTCTTATACTTTCTGTTAAATAACCGGCATAGTCTGTGTCGTACTTCAAAGGTAATGAAAAATTGTCATAATTCTGTTGTCTAAGCATAAAAAACGTAGGTATGTAAATTCGTGTACGTGTATTTACTGTTCTATCAGAAGGATATCCCGAGGAATTTGCATATCCGTAGAGCAGAGAATAGGCATCTTCTGCATTTGGATTGTTTGTATTTGACGAGTCTTCTCCAAATTCAAATTTGGCATCAAAATTAATTTGACATTTTTCTAAGATAAAGGGCTTGCATATTCCTAAATCTCGAGCTTTGATTAATTGACTTCCTGTTGCATGATATTTTCCTTCGAAAGGAAATCCAAAAGTTGACGTAGGTCTTGCATAAGAATTTAAAACATCAGCTGACATGACATTTTGATCTGCAAAACCGCCAGTAGATCCCGTAGAAACCATGTCTATGCCAGAAAATCCTAGTGCGCCTGATGCTATCATGTCTTCAAGTGCAGAAGAAGCAGGATTTCCTGATATTCCTTGGGCAATCTTTTCCCACCGCTTTAAGTCTTTATTCCAGTATACCATCAACTGCTGCTTGATAGTATCGTCTGTTTCACCAATAGAAGCCGTAACAGTTGCACTTGGTGTTGTCATTCCAAAAGTTGTTTCTTCATTAGGCGACAAATCAACTACTATCTGAGTTTTTGACCAAAGAGGAGAAGACATACCAGGAACGATATCCGGGTCAGAACCTTGCTGGAAAAAATAATTTTCAGGAGTTATGCTTATTCTTGAGTCATCAAAGAAAGTTAGAGTTTCACCTGGTGTAAACTTTACATGAACATCGCTTATTCCTGATATTGATCGTCCGGGAGCAGTAATCGTGGGTAGTGTATGAGGAGATGCAATAGCTCCGCTTGCAACTCTTTGACCCACTCTCGAAGTGGCATCTATCATCAAGGGATAATTGACGTTCTCATTGTGATAGTCAATATTTACGTATCCGATCGCCCATTCTGCTTGATTTGAATCTGTGACTGACGTTTGAGCGAAACGAA
>Ga0181568_10001319_pt1 | contig 22816 bp, 22 predicted proteins | sample 101ome_20_FD_133758 | JGI IMG/M metagenome (GOLD analysis project Ga0181568, IMG submission 133758) | Coastal salt marsh microbial communities from the Groves Creek Marsh, Skidaway Island, Georgia - 101404AT metaG (megahit assembly) | ecosystem: Environmental > Aquatic > Marine > Intertidal...
CTCGGCCAGCATCGCGGGCAGCCAGTACTGGCGGAACAGTTCGCCCATTGGCGTGCCTTTGTCGGTCTGGGTGAGCAGATCGTTAACTTCCTTGCGCAGCATCCTTCGTCTCCCGCTTCATGTTTGTTGCCGCAAAACTTCTTGCCGGCCGCAACACCATTTATTCCGTGTCTGCGGGCCGCGTGCAAGACGACACCTCATTTTATCAAAGCGTTGCCTGAAAAATAATTAGGTGTCTAAGCAGTTTCCGTCAATGGACGGATTGCCGCTGTCCCGATAGGTTTGCCAGAACGAAATCACACCGAAAAGACCCAGCGAAATGCCTTTTGCAGAAATCGACGGAATTCGCACCCGCTACGACTTGGTGGGTAATGGACCGCCCTTGCTGATGTACGCTCCGGGCGGCTTTAATGCGCGTCTCGAACAGTGGAGCGATCTTGGCATCTACAAGCGGATCGGGCTGCTCGATCATCTGCCCGCGCACTACACCTGCATCGTGTTTGACCGCCGCGAAAACGGAGAATCCGGCGGCCGGGTCGAAGCGGTCGGCTGGCAGCATTTCGTGCGTCAGGGCGCCGGATTGTTGGACAAGCTCGGCTTCGAAAAGGCGCATCTAATTGGCGGCTGCATGGGCTGCCCGCCGGTGACGGCGTTCGCCGCGGCGCATCCCGACCGGGCACTGTCCATGGTGCTGTTTTGGCCGGTGGGGGGCGCGAAATACCGGATCAACTGCCATCTGCGCTTTGCCCGACACCTCGCCTATGTCGAGGAAAAAGGCATGCAGGCCGTGGTCGACCTTGTGCTCAGTCACGATTTGAATTTTTCGCAGGATCCGCGCGGCGGCCCCTGGGGCACGCCGATTCGCACCGATGACGATTTCGCCGGACGCTATGCCGAGTTCGACCCTGTCGCCTACAAGAACATCGTGTCGGCCATGGTGCGCAGCCTCTTCGACCGCGACACCGCCCCCGGCCCAGCAGCGGAGGAACTGTTGGCGATGGACATCCCGTCGCTTATCGTCCCCGGCGACGATGACGCCCATGCGACCTCGGCGGCGATGTACCTGCACGAATGCCTGGCGGGTTCCGAGTACGTTGACATCCCGGTGAAGGAGCAGTCGGCGGAAAATATTCCGGGGCGTGCGCTGGACTTTCTAAAGAGTGTTTTCTAACTGAGACAACCTTGTGTCACGTCGGGTTGTGGTCCGACGATGACACCTGTTTAATCAGATGTTGCTGGGGTTAACCCACCGCCTCCAGCAGGTTTTTCGCGAACAGATCTTCCAGTGCCACCGGTTCAGGAATGATCTGTTGTGTAACCGCATGGCCGATCAGGCGTTCCAGCGTGTCGCGATTGGGGGCGATACCGTAGGGCAGGGGGTCGTCCATCACGTCCAGCGCCGCCATGTGCACCTTTTCGACCCGCCCGGGCTCCGTCGCGCGGCCGGCTTTCAGGTCGTCGACATAGAGCTTCTTCGATGCCGTGAACGCGTCGAACACCTGCACCGCGACGTCGGGGTTTTCCGCTAGCAGGTCGTCTCGCACCACGACGGTGTGGTTGATCGGGTACAGCCCGCGCCCTTTCAGGGCGGCGACGGCGGCGGCGAACGGGTCGTCGAACATCGTCGTCACGTCGGGATGGTCGATCTTCGCGCCCACGGCGGCAACCAGATCCCCGGACGTCAGCGCGGCTTCCAGGTCGCCATCGGCCAGCGCCTGCACATTCGCGGGCGCCCGATAGGCTTCGACGTGTTCGTCGCCTGACGGGCACCACGTTACCGACGACAGATCGACGTCGAATTCCTCCTGGATGATGGAGCGCGCCCAGACGCCGGTGGTGACCGTATAGCCCCGGTTCACGCCGACGCGTTTGCCGTGCAGGTCGGCGGGAGATGTCAGCCCGGCCGGCACGTGATGAACGATCGCGTCGTGATGAAAATCGCGCACCAGAAAGATCGGCAGGGCCGTGAACTTCACTCCGTGCGCCCTGGCGCAGATATAGGTGGTCAGCGCCATTTCGCAGACGTCGTAGGCCATTTCCCGCACCATCCGGCGGAAGGCGTGCACCAGAACGGGCACTTCCTCGAAGTCCATGTCGAAATCCGGCAGGGAAACGTCGCCTTCTTTCAGGGCGCGGTTGTTGCCCTGGGTGCGCGAAACGGCGTGGAGTCTGGTTTTGGTCATATTTTGTCGCTTCTCTTTTCGTTCAGCAGCATTCGAGGTCGCCGTTGTCTTCCAGCGCCGGCAACAGCCACCGGAGCGGAAGGTCCTGTTCCTGTACCGTCGAGACCGGCTGAAATATCTTGAGCCGGTACCGCGTGTCCTGCTTCCAGAACACGGCGTTAGTTTCCTTCGGCGGAAAACCGGGTTTCAGGCCGGGGTCTTCGGATACCAGGATGATTTCCGACTCGGGTATGCCGAACCGGTCACGGATCAGCTTTTCCACCCGGGTGATGTCGTCCAGAATGTCGTTTTCAGGGCCCAGACGCCTGAACATGGCCTTCGTTCCGGTTAAAATCGGTTTGCGAGATTTGCCGGGACTCTGCCGCTTTGCTAAATCAGGGTCAACATTTCCGAGGGAGAGACCAGCTTGGCCGAGAAAGTAACCGCCGCCGTTCGCACGGCGCCCCAGACCACCGAATTCCGCGAATACGACATGCCGGATATTCCGGACGAGGCTGCGCTGCTGAAAGTCGAGGTCGCCGGCATCTGCGGCACCGACGTTAAGTTCTATTCCAAGCCGCCGTTCGAAGGCCCGGTCATCATGGGGCACGAAAATATCGGTTACATCGCCAAGGCCGGTAAGGTGTTTCAGGAACGCAAGGGCCTGAAAGAAGGCGATCTGGTGTTCGTCGAGCACTATGTCGGCTGCATGAACTGCGAACACTGCCACCGGGGCGATTACCGGCTGTGCATGTTCACCGACTGGCGGAAGTTCCCCGAAGGTCTGCGTTTCGGCTATACGCTGGCCGAACGCGAACCGCATCTGTTCGGCGGGTTCGCCCAATACATGTACCTGCCGTGGAACTCGGTCATCCACAAGGTGCCTGACGGCCTGTCGCCGGAAATCGCCGGCGTCGTCACGCCGATGGCGAACGGCATCCAGTGGGCGCTGTTCGACTGCGAGGTCGGCTATGACGACCGCGTTCTCATCCAGGGGCCGGGACAGCAGGGGCTGTGCAACACCATCGCCTGCAAGCAGGCGGGCGCGTCGCTGATCATCGTCACCGGCACGTCCAAGGACAAGAAACGTCTGGAGGTCGCCAAAAAGCTTGGCGCCGACTATGTGATCAACGTTCAGGAAGAAGATCCGCTGGAACGGATCATGGAAATCACGGGTGGCGAGGGGCTGGACGTGTCGCTCGACTGCACGGCCGGCGCGGGCACCATCCCGACCCTCCTGGGCGTCGAAGCGCTGAAGCGCAAGGGCGGCACCCTGCAGTTCCAGGGCGAGGACGTGCCGGAATTTCCCAACTACCCGATGGGTAAAATCGCCAACAAGTACATCACCGTGAAGGCGGCCCGCGGGCATAACTACGAAAGCTGTGAGCTTGGCCTGAAACAGCTGGCCTCCGACCGCTTCGATATCAGCCTGATGACGACGCACCGCTTCGGCCTCGAGGACGTGCACGACGCGATCAATGCCGTCGGCGGCAGCGGCGACGTGATTCACGCGTCGCTCATGCCCTGGGAATAGTCGTTGCCTGAGGCGAGTCGGTCGGGCGACGCCCGGATTCCGGTCACGGTCCTGACCGGATATCTGGGGGCGGGCAAGACGACGCTCCTCAACCGCCTGCTCGCGGATCTGGCGGGCCAATCCTACGCGGTGATCGTCAACGAGTTCGGCGATATCGGGATTGACGGCGACCTGATCGAAACCGGCGAAGAAGAACTGATCGAACTCAGCAGCGGCTGCATCTGCTGCGTGGTGCGCGGCGACCTGATCCGCACCATGCGCAACCTGCTGAAGGAAAAACCGGGTCTCGACGGGATCATTATCGAGACCACGGGGCTCGCCAATCCCAGTCCTGTGATCCAGACGATGGTGATCGACCAGGTCATCGGCGCGCAGTGCAGGCTGGACTCTGTAGTATGCGTGATCGATGCCGTGAATATCCCGGAACAGCTGAAACACGGCCAGGACGCCGCCGATCAGATCGCGTTCAGCGATCATCTGGTGCTGAACAAGGCGGATGACGCCAGACAACCGATCGCTGAGATTGAGGCATTGTTGCGCCGAAACAATCCGTTCGCACCGATCACCCGCACCAACCGGTCGGATGTGCCGGCTTCAGATATTCTGAACCGGCACGGGTTCGAACTGGAACGGATCGAGGCGCAGCTGGAACCCGTCCCCGACCATCATCACCACGATCATATCGATGCCACAGTTATTTCCAGTCTGTCGCTGAGCAGCGGGACGCCGATGGATGGGGATCGCCTCGAGGAGTGGCTGCAGGACATGCTGGCGCGGTTCGGCACCGACATTCTGCGGACCAAAGGCATTATCGCGGTGGCGGGCGACGACCGGAAACTGGCGCTGCAGGCCGTCAACATGATGCTGGAAGGCGATTTCGTGGGCGCATGGGGCAGCGAAGACAGAGTATCGCGTCTCGTCTTCATCGGCCGAAATCTCGAGCGCGACCGGCTGGAAACAGGCTTTAACAACTGCCGCAGCGATGCCGCCGAATATGCCTGATCAGGGAGACACCGGATGACCAGAATACCAGTCCTCGACCCCGATGATATGGATGACGCACAACGGACGATACACGACCGTATCCTCGCCGATTGCGGCCGGATCGGGTTCGGCCCGGCGATCGGGTATGCCTATTCCGGTCCGGTCTGGGACTCGCATAACAAATCCAGCGCGCATTTGCTCGACTGTTCGTTGACGAACATACAAGTGCGGATTATCTCGCTGATGACCGTCCGTCACTGGAAAGCGGCCTATCCGTGGAGCGCGCAGGCCAAGACGGCGGTGAAGGCGGGCCTCAGCCTCGATATCATCGATGCGATCAACGAGGGCCGCGACCCTGAATTCGCCACTGCCGACGATGCCGCTGTGTATTCCGCGACGAAGGAGTTGCTGGAAACCGGCAACCTGTCGGACGACGGGTTCGCGGCCGCCGAAAAGGCCCTGGGATATCAGCGCATCGTGGAACTGGTCGGCGCGATCGGCCATTTCTGCACCACCGGTCTGATGGCCAACGTGGTCGGCGTCACGCCCGACCCGGAGGCGCCGTCGCACCTGAAATCGTGAGCGCTTCCGGCGGGCTTGTTGGGCCGCGCCGGGGCGTTTAGAAATCCAAACAACAATCAGAGAGAGGGACCATGTCCGATCTGGATGCCGCCATCGAGCAACTCGTTACCGCCAACCGCATTGTCGCCCACGAAAACGTCTGCGACTCCTACGGCCATGTCAGCATTCGTCATCCCGACAATCCGGATCGATACCTGCTGGCCTTTTCGAAAGCGCCGTCGCTGATCGAGCCGGAAGACATCGTCACCTTCGAGCTCGACGGCACGCCCGTCGATCTCGGCGACCGGACGCCGTATTCGGAACGCGCCATCCACGGCGCCATCTACGAACAGCGTCCGGACGTGATGTCGGTGGTGCACAATCATTCCTACCAGGTGGTGCCGTTTACGGTGTCGTCGGTGCAACTGCAGCCGATCATTCACGTCGCCGCCCGGATCGGCGATCCGCCGCCGACCTGGGATATCCGCGACAAGTTCGGCGAAGAGACCATCATGCTGGTCACGACGATGGAACAGGGGCGCGACATGTGCGAAACGCTGGGCGGCGGCAAGATCGTGCTGATGCGCGGGCATGGCGCGACGATTGCGGGCTACAGCCTGGAAGACGCGGTGCTGACCTCGATCTTCCTGCAGGTCAACGCCCAGATTCAGCTGGATGCCATTGGCCTCGGCGGCAGCGTCGAATATCTCAGCCAGGGCGAGATCGACGCACGGCGCGGCGCCGAGAACGAACAGTCCGGGTTTACCCGCGCATGGGAACATTTCTCACGCCGGGCGGGGCGCTGATGAACAATCTGAAGCTCAGCATCGCGACGACCGATTACGATCATTTTCGCGATTTCCGTACCGGCGATGTCCGGGCAGAAGGGATCGATCACACTTGGTCGATGCTCGGACATCATGAAGTATTCGCACGGTTTACCGCCAACCGGGAATGGGACGTGGCGGAACTCAGCTTCGCCAAGTTTTCCGCCCAGATCACCCGCGAGGAGTGCGATATCGTCGGCCTGCCGGTCGTGTGCTCCCGCCTGTTCCGGTTCTCGTCCTTCTACGTGAACAAAAACGCCGGCATCAAGACCGTTGAGGATCTGAAGGGCAAGCGCATCGGCTCGCCCGAATGGGCGCATTCCGCCGCCGTCTATATGCGTGGCTGGATGCACAACGAATGCGGCGTAAAGCTGCAGGACGTCGACTGGTATCAGGCGGGCGCCAATTCGGCGGGCCGGGTAGAGAAGGTCGAAATCAACCTGCCGGACGGCGTGGAACTGACGCGCGTCGCCGACAAATCCCTGTCCGAAATGCTGGCATCGGGCGAGATCGACTGCGCCATCATCGCGCGGCCGCCGACCTGTTTCCTCGAGGGCCATCCGGACGTGGAGCGGCTGTATCCCGATCACGTGCCGATGGAAGAGGACTATTACGCGCGCACCGGCGTCTGGCCGATCATGCATATCATCGCCATGCAGCGGCATATTCTGGACGAAAACCCCTGGGTGGCGCGGAATTTGTTGAACGCTTTCAACGAATCCAAGCGGCGCAGCGTCGAACGGATGCTGGATCCCGCGGTATCCCGCTATCCTCTGCCGTTCGTGCCGGCCTATGGGCGGCGGATGCAGGCCATGTTCGGCGACGATCCGTTCCCGTTCGGGATCGAGGAAAACCGCCCCACCTGGGAACAGATGCTGCTGTACACCTATCAACAGGGCATTGCGCACAAGCACGTCGCGCCGGAAGATATATTTCCAAAGGGCATTATGACCCATGTGGTCGTCTGACGAACAGGGAACGCGATGAGCCAGACCGAAGAACACAAGCAAAAGATCGTCCGGTGCATCCGGATGCTCGAACACAACGGCATCCTGGACTACAACGGCCATGCCAGCATACGGCTCGACGGGGACCGCATGCTGATAAACATCGGATCGTGCCAACGCAGCCAGCTGACGGCGGATGACATCTGCACCATCGATTTCGACGGCAACGTGATCGACGGCAACGGCAAGCCGCCGCTGGAATTCCATCTGCATGCCGGTGTCTACAAGGCGCGGCCCGACGTCCAGGCGGTCATCCATGCGCATCCCAACTGGTCGACCATCCTGTCGACCGCCGGGGTCGAGTACCTGCCGGTATATGCGCAGGGATCGCTGGTCTATCCGCTGCCGGTGCTGGATTCGCCGGATTCGATCAACAATCCGGAGATGGCGAAACGCCTGACCGACACGCTGGGCGACCGGCCGGCGGCGCTGATGAAGGCGCATGGCGCGGTGACCTGCGGCGACAGCCTGGTCGATGCATTCGTTCTGATGAACTACCTGGAAGACAACGCCGAGCGTCAGTACATGGCCGCGCAGATCGGCACACCGTATGCGTTCAGCCAGGACGAGCTGGACCTTTGCCGCGAGAAACTGTGGAACGCCAACCTGTTCAAACGCACCTGGGATCATTTCAGCGCCAAGCTGGACGAGGCCGCTTCGTGACCGATTCCGACCGTTTCCATATGGCCGGAGTCATGGGTTGGCCGGTGATGCATTCGCGTTCGCCCATGATGCACAACTACTGGATGGAACAGCAGGGCCTTGCCGGCACCTTTGTGCCGCTGGCGATCGAACCCGGCAAGATCGGGCCGGCGCTGCGCGCCATGCATCCACTGGGTTTCGCCGGCTGCAATCTGACCATCCCGCACAAGCAGGATGCGATGGAAATCGTCGACGAGGTCGACGAGGTCGCGAAGAAGATCGGCGCTATCAGCTGCGTCGTGGTGCGCGACGACGGTTCGTTGTTCGGGACCAATAACGACTGGCTGGGGTTTCTCGGCAACCTGAAGGAGTTCCGCCCCGACTGGCGGGCCGATGCCGGACCGGTCACGGTCATCGGAGCCGGCGGCGGCAGCCGGGCGGTGTGTTACGCGCTGCTGGACCAGGGCGTGACCGAAATCCGGCTGGTCAACCGCACCCGGGAACGGGCGGAAAAACTGGCGGAAGAATTCGGCGGGCCGATCGAGGTCCATTCCTGGGAAGAACGCCACGATGCGCTCGACGGCGTTGCCATGGCGGTCAACGTGACCAGCCAGGGCATGCAGGGCGAAACCGCGCTGGACATCCAGCTTGATGCGCTGCCAGTGGACGCAATCGCCGCCGACATCATCTACATCCCGCTGGAAACGCCTTTCCTGGCCGCGGCCCGCGCTCGCGGCAATCCCACGCTTAACGGCGTCGGCATGCTGCTCCACCAGGGGCCGCCGGCCTGGAAGCGCTGGTTCGGTGTTGAACCGCAGGTGACGCCGGATCTACGGGCGAAAATGGAAAAGAGCATCAGCGGCGGATAAACGTCCCGGGGCGGGTCGGATAACCGGTTTCGCCGGGATATCGGCGGCGGTCCGCCGTCCGGGTCGGTTACGGCCGGGTGCCGTGCCGTAGCATGTGCCATCCCGTTGCCAGCCTGTTCTGTATCCAGAGCAGATAGGTCAGCATCGCCCAGAGCCCGAGCACCACCATCACGTATCCGATTATTTCCACGATGCGGCCGATCCGGTCGGAAACCCGGTCGCGCGCCATGGCCAGGGCTTCGGCGCGCCCTTCAAATTCCCGTGCCTGCGCGCGAAAGGCATCGGCGAGCGGACTTAACTTGTCCAGTTCGTTTCGCGCACGCTGGACCGAAGCCGAGATTTTCTCGAATTCCGCCCGAGGGCGCGCGAACGCCCTGCGAAGGCCTGCATTTACGGAACTGCTGATTCCACCCAGCACGTTGACCTTCGGAAAACACGACTTGATGTTCAGTGCTTCCTTGACCTTGAGGTTCATGTCGCATGCCTTGACGTTGAGAAACGGCACGTCGAAGGCCGGGATATCGATGGAAAAAGAGGTCAGCGGCTTGACGATGGCGTTGGCGCTTTCCTGAAGATTGACGGCTTCCTGACGGATGATTTCAGCGCTGTTTTCAACCGTCTGCGCGGCTGCTCGCGTTTGTTCGGCGAGATTGCGGGCGTCGGCGATGAGCTGCTCGACGGGCGCTTTCAGCTCGGTTTTGACTGCCGTCCAGAGCGCGATGCTGCCCCAACCGATGCCAAGAAGGATCAACAGCGGTAGAAAGCAGTTTCCCAGAATCACCATTCAACTCAGTCGAATCATCGTAATTTCTCCTTCGATACCGTGGTGACATCAGTCGACTTCCGGCATCATCGATGATCTGACGTCGCGCCGAGATCATATCATCTCGAAAGAGACTCGTTATCGGCTTGATGGGCGATCCAGGCGTAGACGGATATCTGCAGCGCCGTTGTGCGCCGGCGCCTTGAAGAATGCGCCCCAGGGTTACCCCAACGTTGCCGCAATGATCTTTTTGAAATCGTCCCGGGTCGGCTTTTGTGGCGCGGTGGCGTTGAAATGCACGCCCATCGCCTTGTCGGCGAGGTCGTCCACGTCGGTGTTGTGATAGCCCATCTCGCGGACCGAGGCGGTCAGGCCCAGCCGCGCATTCAGATCGGCGATTGCGTCGGCGATATCCGCGCCGGGGGGCAAACCCATCGCCTCGCGGATCCGCGACAGCCGGTCGTTCAGGCTGTCATCCGCGTTTTCCGCATAAAACCGCATTACCGCGGGTGCCGAAGCGGTGATCAGCGCGCCGTGGTGCAAATCGCTGTCGGCGAAGATATGCCCGAGCGTGTGAATAGGACCGAGCCCCATATAAATCGCCATACCCCCTTCGACGGCGGCCATCAGTAGATGCCAGCGGGCCTCGCGGTCGCTGCCGTCGGCGGTACCGCGCTCGACGTATTTCACGACCCGTGAAATACCGTCCAGCGCGATCGCCTCGGTCGGCGGGTTGACGTTCGACGACAAGAAACCCTCGATACAGTGTCCGAACGCATCCATACCGGTCGCGGCCGTCAGGCGGGGCGGCAGGGTGAGCGTCAGTTCCGGGTCGCAGATCGCGAGATCGGGCTTCACATGAATGCTGCGGATGCCGAGCTGGTGGGATCCCGGTTCGATATGGATGCCGCCGCCGAAGGTGATCTCCGCGCCGGTGCCTGCGGTCGTGGGAATCGTGACGTAGGGCGCGACGTCGGCGGTAATTTTCGACGGGTCTTTGAGAAAATCGATGACCGGCATCGCATGGGTCGCCGCGACGCGGAGTGCCTTGCCCGAATCCAGCACCGAGCCGCCGCCGAGCCCGACGATGCCGTCGCAGTTCCGTTCCCGGTATACTGCCAGCGCCGTCTCGATACCGGCGATGGTCGGATTGGGCGGGATGCCGTCGAAGACCGCCGGGGCTGCGCCGTCCGGAAATGCCGACAGAACCGTTCGGACCACCCCGTGATCCGAAAGGCCTGTGTCGGTGATGATCAGCGGCCGTTCGATGCCGCGGGCGGCAAGTTCGCCGGGCAGGGTCTGTGCGGCGCCGAAGTCGAAGGTGACGGGCGGGAAGCTGGGAAGGGCGGGCATGGGCGGGCTTTCTCAGGAAATATCGTGAGACTAACCCATGGTAGCTGTGGGAATTTGACGGGGCAATGTTGCCCGCAGACGGCGTACCGTCAGGTTTTGGCGGTGGTCGCCGCGGATTTTTTGCGGCGAGAGATAAGCTTAATCCCGACCAGACCGACAAGGAGGACCGGCAAGGATGCCGGGGCGGGGATGTCCGCCGTATTTTCCACCGTTTCAAGCACGATGTTGTCGATTGCGCCGGAACTGGTGAACACGAATTCGATCCCGTAGACGAATTGCGGGTTCGTCAGCGCGTGTGTGCGGAACGTATTGTCGCCGCCCGTCGACAGCACGCCGTCGACGAGGAAGACGTCCGACCCGTTGACCGAATCCGACCATTCGAAGTTCTGATTGGTAAACAGCTTGACGATGATGGATTCAGCCTGCTGATCCGGAATGCCGTCGATGTCGAAATAATCGAACGACTTGACCTGGTGTACTTTGTCGAAGGAGAATCGCAGAGCGCCGCCGCCGGCTTCGTCGTCTGCGTAGTTGCTGATCCCGTCGCTGCAACCCCAGGAATTTTCCTGGACAACCAGCACGTTTCCGAAACCGGTGTGCCCGGTCGTGCCGTCATTGGCGCGCGTGAATTTCGAGGCGTATCGGTTTTCTTCGAGGTCCGAATCGCGGCCGATGGCCCCTTCGGAATTATAAGCCACAGCATAGTTTGGGCCGCCGCCGGTGTTCAGCGCCGTGATGCCGATACCGGAATAGGCCGGATTTGAACTGGTCCCGTCGGATACGATCTCTCCCCGATCGCCGCCTCGAAATCGAGCGTAATCGTTGCCGCATGCGCGCTGAACGCGAACGCCGCACAGGCGATCAGGATGGTTGGGATCAGTTTAAACATATCTCTACACAGTACTCTTACGACACAACTCGTCCCGTTTCGGAACTTATATAGGCCTTTTCTATACGGGTTTCACGCAAAAATCCCGCGAAAAATGGCCATTTGGTTAACGCTGCCGGTAGGCCGCAAAGGGGCAGCAGGCCGTGTCTCCGGGGCGAGATCTACGATTGTCCCCCGCTACAGTTGATATTGTCGCCGGTGATGAAGCTGGCATCGTCAGATGCCAGGAATGCGACCGCGGCGGCCTGTTCTTCCGGCGTGCCCCGGCGCTTTATGGCCTGCTGACTGGTGATGTCCTCAATCATTTCACGGCGAAATTCGTCGGCATTCTCCGGCTCTTTCGCGATTACGCCGGGCCGGACGAAATTGCGCTGGGTGACGCGATCCGGAATATCCGTTCCGCCGGGCGAAACGGTATTTACCCGAATGCCGTATTTCCCGTATTCCATCGCCAGAACCTTGCCGAGCGCCAGAATTCCGCCTTTGCTGGATGCGTAGGGAAGCCGATACAGGCCACGGACCGACTGCGATCCCAAATTCACGATCGACCCCGACTCCTGTTCCATCATGATGGGCAGGACGGCCCGGCAGCCCCACAAAGTCGGATTCAGCGACCGTTCCAGCTCCATCTCCACTTCTTCCTCGGTGTAGAGGTGGAACGGCTTCATCCAGATCGTGCCGCCGACATTGTTGACCAGCACGTCGATCCGGCCGAATGCAGAAACGGCCTCGGCCATCAGCTCTTCCGAGCCGGCATAGGTGCTGAGATCGACGATGACCTTGATGGCCTCGACGCCGTTTTCCAGAAGTTCGTCGGTCGTCCGGGTCGCGGTTTCCTCGATGCGGTCGGCGACGACGATCTTGCCGCCTTCCTGGCCGAGGCGGCGCGCGGTCGCCCGGCCTATGCCCTGTCCCGCGCCGGTGATGACGCAGACTTTGTCCTTGAATCGACGCGCGCCCGCGGCGCGGGGGTCGAGGGTATCGGTCACATGCATCTCCGTCGGTTCAGGTGGGCGCTTCAGATAGATGTATGGGGGACGCCCGGTTTTACCTTCGTCGGTTCGCCGGGCGCCTCGTTGAAGGCGATATCGCGGTCCAGTTCGAACGATGCCGAGCGCACGGCCTGCGACGCCGCGGTGATGCCGGGCGGATCGATCCCCTTTTCGAGGTCGAGCGCCGCTTTGCGCAGCCGCCGCCGGGCCAATGCGATGGCCCGGTCGGTCATGACCAGGTTTTCGCGCGCCCGGTCCGCTACCCGCCCCATGCTTTCCTGAAGCGAGGCGTCCTGCATGGCAATGCCCTTGACGCCGCTGAATGCCGTGCCGGCTTTCTGCGCCTCCCGGTCCATCAGGTAATCGTTGTCTTTGTTGGCGACGGGGCGGAACGTCCCGGGCTCCTGTTTGACGTGCAGGCTGCCGCCCTCGTGCATGACTTTCAGTTCCAGATCGTTCAGCGGCCGGCTCGGATGATAGGAAAACGTCCAGGCGAAACAGTTTTCGTCGTCGATCGGCACCCAGGCATGTCCGTGCAGCGGGTTGTCGCCATAGGGCGGCACAATCGTATACCAGGGCATGATCCATGGGGTGATGCGCCAGTAATACTTGTCGCCAGGCGCATTGCGGCGCACACCGATATCGAGCCCGCCATCGGAGTCCTCGACCTCGAATTTCGGGCGGCTGTCCGACAGGTGATAGTCAGACCCCTTTGAGCCGTGATGCAGCGGGTCGCTGCGCAGTTCGCCGCGATGCAGCCAGCCCACATGGCTGGAATCGATGCCGCCTTCCAGCGCTTGCAGATAATTGCATTCTTCCAGACGCTTGGTGTGATAGCGCTGGCCTTCCGGCACGGTGGCCCATTCGAAGGCGGGCGGCTCCGGGCGATGTTCAGGCGGCCCCATATAAGCCCAGACGATGCCGCCGCGTTCGACGCAGGGATAGGCGGTCAGGCCGACCTCCTCGCGGAAGGTGCTGTCCTCCGGCTCCGACGGGATTTCCAGGCACTTGCCCGTCACGTCGAATTTCCAGCCGTGATAGGGGCAGCGGATGCCGCCGTCCTCGTTGCGGCCGAACCACAACGACACGCGCCGGTGGGCGCAGAACTCTTCGACCAGCCCGATATCGCCGTTGCTGTCGCGGAATGCGACCAGTTTCTCCGACAACAGCGTCACGCGCACCGGTGGCCCGTCTTTTTCGGCGACTTCCTCCGACAGCAGGAACGGGATCCAGTAGCGGCGGAAAAGATCGCCTGTCGGTGTGCCGGGTCCGGTCTGGGTGACGAACCGGTTTCTTTCGTCAGTCAGCATGTATTCTACTTTAAACCAACTTGTTCTCTGCTGTTTCAGCTATTCGTCGGCACGCGCCAGGAAGACTCCGCGTGGGCGGGGGACGTCACGTCGATCACCACGCCGTTGGGATCCCGGTATTTACGCTCCGATTCCGGCCCGGCGCCGACATTCAGGATCTGGCCGTGATACGTGCCGCCCGCGGCCTCCACTGCCTGGCTGGCTGCCGGGACGTCGTCGACCAGAAAGCCCAAATGGTGCATCCCGATATAGTCCGGCCCGCGTTCGTCAGGCGCGTTGTCGTTCGACCGGAGATGGAGAAGAGCAAGCGACACGACGCCGTCCGACAGCATGATGGCGACGTCCGACTGACGTACCCGTTCCATGCCGAACGCGTTTTCGTAGAATTTCGCGCTTTCTTCCAAGTCTTTTACGCTCAGCGCCAGGTGTCTCAGCTTTGCCATCGGTTTCCTCCCACTTTCCACAGGTATCAGTGCCTGAATACTAGGGACTCGTCGCCGGTTTCGGAAGATGCGGGTGCAGAACGGAAAAGGGAGCGGACCTTCGTCCGCTCCCCAATTCGTTTTCCGGTATCCCGGTGCGAGATCAGTTCTCTTCGGCGATCAGCCGGTTGAGAATTTTCTCGTACTCGTTGGGACCTGCATCGATGCTGAGTTTCACCGGGTTCGGCTCATTATCCAGCGAATCCTGTGCCACCTGCTGGGCCGCGATCACCGGCATGTCCTGGTCGGCGAAGGCGAAGGTCCGCATCTTGTAGACCAGCTCGCGAATCTCTTTGTTGCGTTCGTCGTCGGTCTGCACGTTCCAGCGTGCGGCGCAGTAGTAGTAATGCGTCGTACGGTCGGTTTCCGGCGTCAGCCAGTGCAGCGCCATGTAGCCGGTACCGGATTCCCTGGGTTCGCCGGCCTTGCAGGCACCGAAATTGAGCCGCAGGTTCGAGGCGGGGAACCACGTGATCGCTGTCCACTGGTCGCCCCGGGCCTGGAGCTCCGGATCGTCGGTGAACATTCTGATCATGCCGGGTGTCTCCGCATTCTCGGAGAAGCGGGACACGGTCACGGTGTCGCCCTCGACGGTCACTTCCGGATCGGTTTCGGCGGTATCCGGATTGCCGAGGATACCGGCGTGGGTGAAGCAGATGTGGCTGAGATCGAGCAGGTTGTCGATCATCAGGCCGTAGTGGCATTTCGCGTTCAGATACCCGAACTCCGTGATATGCAGTTCAGGGCTGTCGTCTATGCAGCTGTAATCTGGGATCTTGTCGAGATCGGCCGGCTTGTCGCCCATCCAGATCCACAGCAGCCGGTGCTTTTCCACCACCGTATAGGCCGGCAGATGCAGCGCCTCGGAAATCTTCTGGCTGCCGTGCGGGTTGTGCACGCACTTGCCGTCGGCGCCGAATTCGAGCCCGTGATAGATGCACTGCACCCGGTCGCCCGAATGGAGGGTGCCCATCGACAGCGGTACCTGACGGTGCGGGCACATGTCGTGAATCGCGGCGACACCGCCGTCTTCCTTGCGATAGAACGCGACCGGCTGGTTGAGAAGCGTGCGATGTATGATCTCGCCCTCTTTCAGCTCGTCCGACGGCATGGCGACATACCAAATGTTTTTCAGGAACTTCGAGCGGGCCAGCGAACGCTTTGTGACGTTGTTATCAGGAAAAATGGTGGGTTCGATCCCGATCAGCGCGGGGCCGGAGTTTGAATCAGGTGCCATGTGATTTCCTCCCAGAATGGAAAACGGTTGTTCTGTCTCGGCGTTATTTTTTCATTCCAAGGCCGAAATAGCAATCCGAACGGTCCCCGGTGGACGGAGAGCGGCCGGACCGGCACATAATCCGATGCGGAAGAGGTCGCGGTTCGAACACTGCTGTGATCCGCGTTTGCTTCGTCGATACTGGCGCTGTGAGTGTATGCGTCCCTGGTTGGTAGGTTCCCGTGAAAGTATTTGGAAACATCGTCGCCGCCATCGCCTTTGCCGGTGTGGCATTGTCGGCTCCCTCCGTCTTCGCAACGATCATCAGCGGTGCCGTGACCGGCGGAAATTCCGGCGGGTCATTCGTGAAACTGTTCGATCCGATCGGCGATGTCGGCAACAACAATCACCAGAGTCCCGATCTTTTCGGTTTCGACGAAGAGCAGAATGTGTTCCTGGCCAGCAATCTCGCCGTCGATCTGCTTCCCGGGGGAGAGAGCGGCACCCTGTCCGCGGGGCAGGAAGTTGCCAGCCATTACATATTTTTCGATCCCTCGGTCAATTCGTCCGTAGTAGGCGATGTCACCTTCGATTCCGATATCGTTGCGGTCATTACGACACGCAACAATCTCATCGCCAGCGACGCACTGGTGAACCTGACGGCCAACTATCTGAGCCCGTCTCTTCGCGGTCTGGAATCGAACGACGGCGTATCGATCACCGCGCCCCAGACGATCTCGGTCGATTTCTTCGCTAAATCACCCGGCGATTACATCCGCGTCCTGACCCAGTTTTCTCCGACAGCGGCATTGCCCGAACCCGGTGCGCTCGCGATCAGCGGCGTCGGGCTGCTGGGGGTCGGTTTCCTCCGCAGGCGCCGGCGACCGTAAGGGGTGCGCTGACACGATGGGCGGGCTCGTATTCTGGTCGAACGGCGGTATGCGAGCGGGCGACGGCTTTTCCAGGAAAACACTATAGGCCACCGGAGAGATCCAGGCATAGTGCGGCCCGGCCGTATGATGGGCTTTTTACGACACCGTCGGCGCGCGCATGGCAATCGGTATCAACCGCGCGGGACCGCATCAGGAGCCTGACCCTGTGCGCGGCCACGGTCGGGGTGATCGCAATGCTGATCGATGCGTCCGCGCCGATACGCCACGTTTTCGGAATAGCCCCGTCTGACGGTCTACTTGGTTTTCTCCTGTTCGAAGAAAGCCGGCCCCATGGAACTCCATCACGCCCTGTTGCTACTCGGCGGGCTGTTTATCCTCGGCCTTGCCGCCGACGAGATTGGCCGCCGCACGCGCCTGCCGCGGGTGACGCTATTGATCCTGCTGGGGGTTCTGGCGGGACCTGCCGGTTTCGACGTACTGCCGTCCGAACTCGGGGACTGGTATAAATTTCTGGCATCGGCGGCGCTGACGATGATTGCCTTTCTGCTTGGCGGCGCGCTGTCGCGGGCCGAAATGTGCCGTCACGGGCGGCAGATTCTGGCGATCTCCATCGCCGTGGTGACGACGACGGTGATTGTGGTCGGCGTCGGACTGACGCTGCTGGGAGCATCGCCGGTACTCGCGCTTCTGCTGGCGGGCATCGCCACCGCGACCGCGCCGGCGGCAACGCAGGATGTCATCCGGCAGTCGGGCGCCGAGGGCGAATTCACCCAGACGCTGCGCGGCATCGTGGCCGTCGACGATGCCTGGGGGCTGATAGCGTTTTCCCTGGTGGTGATCGGCGCCGACATGCTGGCCGGCAACGGGGCCTCGGCATCGCTCGCCGGCGGATTGTGGTAGCTGTTCGGCGCGTTTGCCGTCGGCGCCGCCGTCGGGTTTCCCGCCGCCTATCTGACCGGCCGGCTGCGGCCGGGAGAGCCGATCCAGGCGGAGGCGCTGGCTGCCGTGTTCCTGTGCGCCGGCATGGCGATCTGGCTCGAGGTCTCGTTCCTGCTCTCCGGCATCGTCGCGGGCGCGATCATCGTGAACTTCGCCCAACACCATACCCGTGCCTTTCACGAGATCGAAAACATCGAATGGCCGTTCCTGATTCTGTTCTTCGTTCTTGCCGGCGCATCCCTGCAGACGCACAGGTGGTGGGAATACGGTCTGATGACGGGCGCTTACATCCTGCTTCGCATTGCGGCTCGTTTCGCCGGCGCCTGGATCGGCGCCGGGCTCGGCCGGGCGCCGGAAACCCACAGGCGCTGGATGGGCGCGGCCCTGCTGCCGCAGGCGGGCGTTGCCGTCGGGATGGCGCTGGTTGCGGCCGACCGTTTCCCCGGCCTGCGCGAGGAAATCCTGACGATCACGATCGTTTCCACGATCGCCTTCGAGATTTTCGGCCCCGTCGCGACGCGCCTTGCGCTGGACAAGGCAGGCGAAACCGGAGACGGGAGCGACCGCTGATCGCGGCGCAGGCGGGACGGCGTTGGAGTTTTGAACTTCGGTCCGCTCTCAGGCCGCTTCGGCGGCCGATGCGGCGCGTTCTCCAACGTCGTCGGGTGGCGGCTCGCGACGGACCTCCGCGCGCAGGTGGTTCTCGTTCTCGCCGTTGAATAGCGTTCCCAGCACGCCGCGGTCCAGTGTGCTTGTCCCGAACAGGGCGTCGCAGATCGGGAAGGTCAGATTGAAGTTGTAGTTCTGCATCAGTTCGAGATCGTGGTGGGCGACGTGCATGTAGCGCACCGTGTTGATCAGCGGCACGTGACGCAGCCACTGCCAGCGCGGCCCGACCAGATGCGCCGAGGTGTGCAGCCCTTCGTACATGATGAAATAGCCGGCCATGGTGAGCATCACGATCAGCCCCGCATTCGCCGACCAGACCGCCCACAGCACAAGCGCGGCCGGCGCGGCGGCAAGAAGGAACGCAACCGGCGCGAAGGGCGGAAACAGCAGCGCCCGCCACTCTCTGTGGCCGCGATAGGAGAGATTGCGGTCGGTGAAGAACTGGTGATGCACGCCCGCGTGCCGCAGATAGATCGCGCGCAGTTTCTTCACCGGTCGATGCAGCAACCAGCGGTGACCCGCCCATTCGCACCAGTTGCCGAACAGAAATATCGGTACCACGATAAGCCATTCCCAGACGGTCGCCTGGTCGATGTAGGACCAGCAGACGACGACGGTGCCGATCGTCACCGCCAGGGTGAAGCCCAGATGCATGAGCCCGTGATACCAGCCGGGCGTCTCGGCGACGAAGCGGGCGCGGAACTTCTCCTGGAATGCGTTCTGGTGCGTTGCGGTGTCGGTGGTCGTTTCTGCCATGGCGTATCCTTTCCCGGTCGTGGCCGCCGGACCGACAGGATGCGACGTGCCGGAACGGTTTGTCGAGCGGATTATTGTATACCCGGCGCCGCGCGTTTCAAACGGATCGGGCCGCCATTGCCCGAAGCAACCGGATCCTTAATCGGATTCGAATGCTATAATCGGACGATCGAGGGAGGAAACGTGGTGACTTATGATTATGTGGTCGTCGGAGGCGGTTCGGCGGGGTGCGTGATGGCAAACCGTCTGTCGGCGGACCCGGCCAACAAGGTTCTGTTGATCGAAGCCGGCATGGATACGCCGCCGGGTGCGGTTCCCGCCGACATCCTGAACAGCTATCACCTGTCGCAGGCCAATCCGAAATTCAAATGGACGCAGTTCCGGGCCTATCATCAACCGGTGCCGCATAACGCGCCCGACCGGCCCGAGCTGCAGCATTACGATCAGGGCCGTGTGATGGGCGGCGGGTCCAGCATCAATTTCCAGGCAGCCAATCGCGGCACGCCCGACGACTACAACGAGTGGGAATCGATGGGCGCCGCCGGATGGGGCTGGGACGGCGTGTTGCCGTTTTTTCGCAAGCTCGAAACCGATCAGCAGTTCGACGGGCCGCTGCACGGCAAATCCGGGCCGTTGCCGATCCGCCGGGTGACGCGCGAAAACTGGTCGGGTTTCTCGAAAGCGACGGCGGATTCATTCGCCCTGTCGGGGCTGGAATTCTTCGACGACCAGAACGGCGGATTCGAGGACGGATATTTTCCCCTGACAGTCAGCAATCTGGAGGACCGGCGGGTATCCGCAGCGATCGCCTATCTCGATGCGGCGACCCGCGCCCGTCCCAACCTGACGATCCTGTCGAACGCCGTCGCCAAGCGGATCCGGTTCGAGGGCCGCAGGGCAGTCGGGGTAGAAATCGACCGTCAGGGCACGGAAGAATTTCATGGCGGTCGCGAGATCGTCGTTTCCGCCGGGGCCAGCCACTCGCCGGCGCTGCTGATGCGTTCGGGCGTTGGTCCCGCGCTTCATCTTCGCGACATGGGAATCGATGTGGTCGCCGGTCTCGAAGGCGTCGGACAGAATTTGCAGGACCATCCCGGCGTACCCACCATGGTCTATATGACGCACCGCGCGCGGCACGGCGCCAATCCGGGCCCCGCGCTTCAGGTCGGCGCGCGCTATTCGTCGGGCATTGACGGGTGCGGTCCGAACGACATGTTCATCTGCGCGATCGGCCGCGCGGCCTGGCATTCGGCAGGGCGGCGTCTCGGCAGCATGTCGACCTGGATAAACAAGCCCTATTCGCGCGGACAGTTGCGGCTTCGCTCGGCCGACTGGCGTGAAGAACCGGAAGTCGAACTCAACATGCTCTCTGATCCGCGCGATCTGGCGCGCATGAAACTCGCCATGCAACGTGTCGCGGAATTGTTCGAATACGCGCCGTTAAAGGCCGCGACCCGGGATGCGTTCTCTACAAATTTCAATCGGCGGGCACAGATGGTCGCCGCCGTGACGCCCCGAAACAGATTTCTCACGGCTTTGGCATCGGTCCTGATGGACGGGCCGGGCCCGTTGCGCCGCGCCGTGATCCGGGACGTCATGCTGGGCAGGGACATCAACCGGGTCGTGCGCGAAGGCGACGCCGCGATCGAGGAGCACGTCATGCGCTACGTGATCAGCATCCGTCATATCTCCTGCACCTGCCGGATGGGGGATGAGGGCGACCCGACCGCGGTCACCGGTCCGGACGGACGGGTTCACGGCGTCGGCGGCCTGCGCGTTGCCGATGCCTCGGTATTCCCCGCGGTGCCGCGCGCGAACACCAACATTCCGACGATAATGACGGCCGAAAAAATCGCCGACGCCGCTCTGTTGTCCTAGACCGTTCGAAGCGCGGCGCGCGCAAACGAAACCAACATCCCGAACGCCGCCAGGCATTCCGGCTTCTGCCGACGATCGTGCATGTTTTATGAGAAATGGTGGGCGCGGCTGGGATTGAACCAGCGACCCCTGCCGTGTGAAGGCAGTGCTCTCCCGCTGAGCTACGCGCCCGGAGTCCCGTCCGGAACGGGCGGGGATATAAGGCGGCGCGAGGGGTCTTGTCAACGCGATCCGAACGCCACATCTTGTCGTATTCTGATTTCGTACAGATGCGTCGTGCTTCTGGTTTGAACCGAAACGGATCCGGATCATGAAATTCAGGTCTCTTCTGCTTGCTCTCCCCGCTATCGCCCTGCTGTCGCAGCCCGCAGGCGCGGTCACCCGGGATGTCGATCTGCTGTACAAGATCTACGTCGGCGGATTCCATGTCATCGATCTGGATGTCGATATCGGGCTCAATTCGCGGGAATACAAGTTCGACGCCAAAGTGAAGTCGGTCGGCATGATCGGGCGCATGTTTCCGTGGTGGATGAAGGCCTATTCCCGCGGCGAGATTTCCAAGGCAGCAGTCACGCCGGTATCCGCGGGTCAACACAACAACTGGCGCGGCAAGGACCGGTTCATCGACCTGAAGTTCGCCGACGGCATCGCCAGGATCGACCGCATCGCACCCAGGCCGGAAACCGACGACCGGGATCGCGTGCCGGTCGAAATGCGTACAGGGGTGATGGACCTGACCAGCGCCATCATCGCGCTGATCCGCAACATGGATGCCGGCCGGCCCTGCCAGGCCCAGATGCCGGTATTCGACGGTCGCCGGCGCTACGATCTGATCGCTGTACCCGACGGCAGCGACAGGCTGCGGCCCAGTGGCTACACGCCATACACCGGGAAAACGGTGAACTGCCGCCTGTCCATCGACAAGAAAGCCGGCTTCAAGAAAAACGACGATTCAGGCTGGAACGACGGCGACCGCAGCGCCCGCGTCTGGATGGGCAAAGCCTTCGGCGACGTACCGCCGGTGCCGGTCCGTCTGACGATAAACACGCCGCTCGGATCCGTGATTGCGCATCTGAACGCGGCTTCGGTCGAATCCGGCGGGCGCAGGATCAGGCTCGAACGCCGGGAAGCGTCTGAAAAGAAATAGCCTTTCCCCGGCATCCTCCGCTTTAATCTCCTTGGCGGACGCCCCCGGTTTGTGGCAAGTTCCGCGAAACGGGCGGGTTGGCGCAGCGACCGGGCTGGTGTCCGTCGGCATTTGAAACTGAACGGATTTTCGGGGCGATGACCACGGACAAATGTGCTGCGATCGTACTGGCAGCCGGCATGGGAACGCGGATGAAATCGGACCTGCCCAAGGTCCTCCACCCCGTCGCGAACCGTCCCATGGTTTCTCACATTCTCTCCGCGCTCGATGCGCTGTCGCCGGACCGGACGGTGGTGGTGGTCGCGCCCGGCATGGCGCAGGTGGCCGAGACCGTCGCCCCGGCGGAGACAGCCGTCCAGACGGAAGCGCTCGGCACCGCTCATGCCGTGCTCGCGGCGCGCGATGCGATGGAAGGATTCAACGGCGACGTGCTGGTCCTGTTCGGCGATACGCCGCTGCTGACCGCCGAAACCATGCAGAACATGCTGCGCGCACGCCGCGCGGCGGATGATCCGGCGGTCGTCGTGCTGGGTTTCCGGCCCGACGACCCGGCGGAATACGGCCGCCTGGTGACCGGCGCGGACGGCGGGCTGGAGGCCATCGTCGAGTTCAAGGACGCCTCCGACGAACAGCGCGGGATCGGTCTCTGTAACGCCGGCATCATGGCCATCGACGGCAAACATCTGCTGCCGCTGCTGGATGCGGTCGGCAATGACAACGCCAAAGGCGAATACTACCTGACCGACATCGTGGAAATCGCGCGCGACCGCGGCCTTTCCTGCGCCGCGGTCGAAGCCGCCGATCCGGTCGAGGTCATGGGCGTCAACAGCCGCGCCCAGCTGGCCGAGGCCGAGGCCGCCATGCAGGACCGCCTGCGCCAGGCGGCGATGGCGAACGGCGTCACCATGACCGATCCCGGTACCGTGTGGCTGTCGGCGGACAC
>Ga0181568_10001325_pt1 | contig 22775 bp, 22 predicted proteins | sample 101ome_20_FD_133758 | JGI IMG/M metagenome (GOLD analysis project Ga0181568, IMG submission 133758) | Coastal salt marsh microbial communities from the Groves Creek Marsh, Skidaway Island, Georgia - 101404AT metaG (megahit assembly) | ecosystem: Environmental > Aquatic > Marine > Intertidal...
TAGCAGAAACAGATATTTATCATCCTGGAGGGAAAGAATTGGTCAGTAAGTTTAATGCAACCTATGATTGGCCGGGACACCACCTCTCAAAGGATGTAGCAAAAGGACGGACCACTGTAGAAAGCTATCATCGACATATAGAAAGAACACTGCGTTTGTACGGAGCTGAAAATATTCTAGTTCACTTTATTTCCAATCACGATGAAAACTCATGGAACGGAACAGTCAAGGAGAGTTATGGTGATGCAGATCGTGTTTTTATGGCTATGAATTTTACATTGCCAGGGATGCCATTAATCTATTCTGGACAAGAATACGATCTCAATAAACGATTGCGTTTTTTTGAAAAAGACAGCTTTCCCAAGGTAGCTGGAAAAACAATGGAACTCTTACAGCAACTGGGTGCTTTAAAAAACACCCACAAAGCACTATCTTCTGGGGCTACTGGAGGTTCTTTTAAGCGACTCAATACCTCAAAAAACAATCAGGTATTGGCTTTTGAAAGAGGAAAAGAGGGAGACACCCTAGTGGTTATTGCTAATTTAACTAAGGATTATGCTCAATTTACTATGCCTTACGATAGGATGTTTAAGCGCTATCAAGATTTTAAATCCAAACGCCTTTCTTCTTCCTATCAATACGACATGAAACCATGGGAATTTTGGATACTCATTAAATGATTAAAGAAGTATAGGATTCATTCCTAATTTTTTAAATTGGAAATAAATTCAAAATCAGTGAAAACTCAACAGATCACTCTAACCATATTATTTAGTTTGCTTATGGCCAGCTGCACCCCCCCAAAAAACACTTTAGTCATTGGACATCGAGGTGCTCGTGGACATTTGGCTGAAAACACCTTACCTTCTATCGCAAAGGCCCTAGACCTTGGGGTAGACGGAATTGAAATAGATATTTTTCAGTGTGCTAGTGGTGAATTGGTCGTATTTCACGACAAAACTCTCGATAAATTGACCAATGCCACAGGATACATAGAGGCATTGGATTTGGACTCTATTCAGCGTATTGAGGTATTGAATGGCTTTACGATTCCCACCTTAAACGAGGTGATGGATTTGGTAAATGGCAAGGTGTTATTAAACATTGAATTAAAGGGAAGTAATACGGCTCTTAAGACACATGAACTTTTAAAAAGCTATTTTGAGACAACAGAATGGTCGCCAGAAAAGGTGTTAATCTCTAGCTTTGATTGGGAGGAATTGAAATTGTTTCGAAAGGTCAATCAGGAAGTGCCTATTGCAGTTCTTACCGAAGACGATCCTTTAGACGCCCTGGCTATTGGATTGGAATTGAATGCCATTGCAATCAATCCAAATTACAGGAGTTTAAATTCAGATGTGGTTTCTAAAATCCATCAAAAAGGTTTTGAAATTTACACTTGGACGGTCAATGAAGTTGACGACATTAATTTAATTCGCAATTTGGGAGTTGAGGCAATCATTACTGATTTTCCCGAGCGAGTCCCTAAAGAGATGCATTAATTTAAATATAAAATCGTCAGATTGAGAAGTGTAGCAAAACTTACCCAGGCTAGGTAAGGATAGAGCATTATGGACGCTCTTCGATCAACCAATCGAAACCAAAAAATGCTCCTCTGAATCAAAATCCATAAAACAATAATCACTAATAGGCCCAGTAATGGGCTTTTTAGACCAAAAAATACTAAGGACCACAATCCGTTGAAAATGAGTTGAGCTCCAAAATGATAAAGCGCAGTTTTTCCCCAGAGGTGTCTTCTTCCGTAAAACCAAACACGTCCAACCGCAATCCCCATTAAAGTATACAACAAGGTCCATACAGGTCCAAAAAGCCAGTTGGGTGGTGAAAAAAAAGGCTTTTCTAAATTGGCATACCAAGTGGGTATGGCGTTTTGTGTTACTCTACTGGATAGAAAACCCACACTCAATGAGAGTACAATCCCTATAAAGGAGGCTAATGAAAGTTGTGTAACAGATTTTGTCATATACTGTAAAGCTAGTAGAAAAAAATCATTTGTAATAATTCTAAAACAGAACATTAAAGAGGAAGCTGTATCTTTGAAAAACATATGGAAGACAAACTTTTCTTTTCAAAAGCAGCTCCTCCGGTTCCTTTTGTCTCATCTTGGAAGGCACCCAGCAATATTGCACTGATAAAATATTGGGGTAAAAGTGAGCCTCAGCTTCCTAAGAATCCTTCTCTCAGTTTTACCTTGTCTACTAGTGTCACAGAGACTAGAGTAGATTTTCAGCCAGCAAAATCTTGTAGTTTTGACTTTTTTTTTCACGGTGCGAAAAGACCGGATTTTAATCCAAAACTTCAGCATTTCATTGATCGGATAACTCCCTACATCCCTTGGATTGCAAATTATCACATGGTGATTTCGAGTGAAAACTCTTTTCCTCACAGTAGTGGAATAGCTTCTTCCGCTTCTGCAATGGCGGCTTTATCCCTTAGTTTGATGGAGTTGGAACAACATTTATTTCCTGAAACAGAAAAGGATTTCTTTTATAAAAAAGCGTCTTTTTTAGCGCGTTTGGGATCAGGAAGTGCTGCTCGAAGTATAGCAGGACCTGTAACGATATGGGGGCAAACCACGAGCTATTTCTCAAGTTCGGATTTGTATGCCGTTCCCTTTGGTTCTGAACTACATTCAGTTTTTCAACATTACCGGGATGCAATACTTTTAGTAGATCACGGATCTAAAGTGGTCTCCAGTACCCAGGGTCATCAGTTGATGCACAAACACCCCTTTGCAGAAAATCGCTTTTTACAAGCAGCAGAAAATCTAGAGGCATTGGTACCCATTATGCGAACAGGAGATTTAGAAGCCTTTATTAAAATAGTAGAATTAGAGGCTTTATCACTTCACGCCATGATGATGACCTCTACCCCATACTATGTCTTATTCAAACCAAATACCCTAGCAATTATAGAAAAGATTTGGGAATTCAGGACAAGTAGCGGTCTGCCTATTTGCTTTACACTAGACGCTGGAGCTAATGTCCATGTTTTGTATCCTTCCGAGTATGCAAGTCAAGTAGAGGATTTTATAAAGAAAGAACTTGTAGTCTTTTGCGAACAAGGAAAGTACTTATTGGATCGAGTTGGTTCAGGTGTTAAAAAAATGTAACTTTGTTTAAATTTTACACCTATCTTTAAAACAAGAAGTTGTTTTTTTGAATTATAAATTGATGAAAGGACCCCTTTTTTTTGCTAAAATTTTACTCTTCGGAGAGTATGGAATTATAAAAGACTCTAAAGGCCTTTCAATTCCCTATAATTTTTACAGGGGAGCACTCAAAATACCAAATCTACCCACAGAAGAAACGGAAGCCTCACATCAGAAACTTTTGGCTTTTGCCGACTATCTCAAAACTTTAGACTCTGATTTGATTCAATTTGATTGGGAAAAACTGGATCGAGATTTGGCAGCTAAAATGTATTTCGATTCTAGTATTCCACAGGGCTATGGAGTGGGCAGTAGTGGCGCGCTCGTTGCGGCTATTTATGACCAATATGCGATTTGTAAAATTACCGTCCTAGAAAACTTAACAAAAGACAAGCTCAATTACCTAAAAAAGGTTTTTAGTGCTATGGAATCTTTTTTTCACGGGAAGTCTTCGGGTTTAGATCCTTTAAACAGTTATTTGAGTTTACCGATACTGATTAACTCCAAAGAGCACATCGAAACTACAGGTATTCCCTCACAGCACAGTGCAGGTAAAGGAGCAGTTTTTTTGATTGATAGTGGTTCCAGTGGTGAAACAGCTCCCATGGTTTCTCTGTTTATGGAAAGCATGAAACAGGAAGCGTTTCGCTACATGATGCGTGATCAGTTCATTAAATATTCGGATGCTTGTGTAGAAGATTTTGTTCAAGGCAACCTTAAATCGCTTTTTAAAAATATCAAATCCCTGTCTTCATTGGTATTGAAAAATTTTGAACCCATGATACCCAAAAGATTTCACCAATTGTGGCAAAAAGGTATCGAAAGTAACGACTACTACCTCAAGCTTTGTGGTTCAGGAGGAGGTGGTTTTATTTTAGGTTTTACTGAAGATATTGAGAAAGCCAAAAGGGCTTTAAAAGAATATCCCTTGGAAGTGGTCTATCATTTCTAATTCGGGGTTATGGTTTCTACCCGCCCTTTTCAAAAGAATTTATTAAAAGTATTGAGTTTATTTAGTCTGGTAAGAGGCTTAAATATTCTGGTATTGGTCTTGTCTCAATACCTCACAGCTCGGTTTATTTTAGACCCACAAACCGGCTGGTTGGACTTGATTTTAGACTTTTCTTTTTTAAGTATTGTTATTGCTTCTGCATTATCTACAGCAGCGGGATACATCATTAATAATTTTTACGACGCTGCAAAAGACCAGATCAATCGTCCTCAAAAATATGTTTTGGAACATTTGGTTTCTCAAAAATTACAATTAGCTCTTTACTTATTTTTAAATGTTTTTGCGCTGCTATTTGCCAGTTTTGTTTCGGTACGTGCCCTATTGTTTTTTTTCTTTTACAGTTTTGCGATATGGCTTTACAGCAATACCATAAAAAGATTGTTCTGGCTCAGTAATCTTTTTTCTGCTCTTTTAATGATTTTCCCCTTTTGGGGTATTACACTTTATTTTAAAAACTTTGAAATTGTGGTGTTCTACCATGCTTGCTATTTGTTTTTTTTGATTTTAGCGAGGGATATAATCAAAGATCTTGAAAACCTAAAAGGGGATTGGGTCCAGCGTTACCAAACACTTCCGGTAGTATTTAGCGTTGCAACTACCAAGAAGATTGTTTCCCTTACACTAATACTCTGTTTAGTCCCCAACTATTTTTTGATATTGCAACCATTAGGACTCATGCGTTATTATTTTATTGTTGGTATTCCTTTTTTAATGATGGTGTTGTTGTTTCTGTGGCGTGCTAAAGATCAAAAGGCGTACCTTTGGGTGCACAACTTTATCAAATTATGGATTTTGATAGGAGTTTTGAGTATCGCTTTTATCTACCAATCGTTTTAATTTCATTTCATGAAACCAAAGAAAAACATCTCGCAAAAAAGTAGCGCTCCTAAAATGGAAAAAACCATTCGGTTGAATAAGTTTCTTTCCAATGCAGGACTCTGTTCTAGAAGAGAAGCAGATACCTTTATCAAAATGGGTTTGGTTCAAATCAACGGAAAGACCGTTACTGAAATGGGATATCAAATTCATCCAACTGATGAGGTTAAATACGACGGATCCCGAGTCCAGCAGTCTCCACCGGTATATCTTTTACTGAACAAACCCAAAGGTTTTGTTGCCACCTCTCAAGGAGGTAAAATAAATAAATCCGTACAAGAGTTAATTCGCTCTGGAGTGACCTCCAAAGTGCCACCAGTGGGTGATATGGGAAGACCCATGACCGGACTATTATTGTTTACCAATGATGAAAACATCAGAAAAAAACTCAATAATTCCAAAAAGATACCCATGGTATATCAAGTTCTTTTAGACCAAGCCGTTACCAAAGAAATGATGGACAATTTAAGGTCTGGACAGCGGGTTTTCGAACACATTCAAAAAGTCGATGCCATTAGTCATATAAACGGTAAATCGCGTAATGAAGTGGGTGTGGAGGTACATTCTTTAAGTCCCGCTGTGATGGTTAAACTTTTTGCAGCAGTAGGAGCAAAGGTTGTCCAGATGGATCGAGTTGTTTATGGTGGACTAACAAAAAAAGATCTTTCTAGAGGGACTTGGAGGAAGCTAAGTGCTAAAGAAATTGGGTTTTTGAAAATGATTTCCTAAAGGACCCTTGATCAATTCATAAAAGAAAAAACCATACACCAAGAGGTATTCACTAAGTGGCCAAACCAATTGTTCCTCTACCGTGTTTTGACCATAGACATGATAACTCCAAAACACGGTTAGACTCCAAACAAGTGGGTAGCCATAACCGCTTAGGATCCCTAAAAAGAGTAAGTTGATGATGTACCAAGGATGTACTGTTGTTGAAGTAAAAAAATAAACAGACAGAAACAACAGTATACTAGAAGCAAGTTGTTTAGGTGTTCTGTTTCGAGGAACAAAAGTAAATAAAACCAGCAAGCCCAAGGTAATGAATGGAGTAACTTTTCCCAAAGAGCGGATGATGTTATAACCTTTTACTTCATAGCCTATTGCACGTACTATTTTATAAATACTCCCATTAAACTCAAAAGTGGTAAACCACAACTCAATCGTTTTGGTATAGTTTTCAATGACCTCCAGATTTCCAAAAGGAAGCCAAAGGGCAACAGAAAAAAAGAATACTGTCAGTTTAAAAAGTGCAAAATTTCTCAATCTGAGGTACTTGAAAAAGAAGGGAACTATAAGTAAAGGCAGGAGTTTAGTACCAATGGCTAGTGCCATAAAAAAACCTCCGAAAACGGGCTTTCTCTTAAGACAATACAAGAAGGCAAGTAAAGTGAAAGCCAGCATTAGGCTTTCTCCATGAAGATTTCCAATTCCTTCTACAATTACGAGTGGATTTAAAAAATACCATGACAGATATTCTTCAGGGAGTTTGAAGTACTCCAAAAGTCTTTTCGCAGCGAAGAACAAGGTGATTTCTCCTCCCAGATGAATACTCCGTAAAACTTGTACGGTAGAGAGGAGTTCAGACTCGTTAAAGAGAGCTGTAAATCGATAAAAGTATTGACTTAAAGCAGGATAATTAGAAAAATGTCCATTGCTGAGGCTTCCCATTTTCTCATAAAATAGTTGGGCGTTTGGAAAACCGACGTGTTCGATTAAGAAATTAGGGGTATGTCGATAGGGGTTGATGCCCAGCAATTGGACTGCCCCATCCCATAAGAATCGATAGAAATCTTGTGAGAGTGTGGGTAAGTGGTTCCAAAAAAGAAAACGTAAGACAAATCCAAGCACAAAAACCCCCCAAAGGCTGCTGTAATTTCGTGTCCAAAACCACAATCCAAGAAACAGAGCGCTGTATGTGATCAAAAGCGGTAGGGTGTCCTCTCTTATAATTTTAAATGCAATCAGATAAAACCCTACAACAAGAAATATCAGTAGCCCAATATGTATTAAATATCGATTGATTTTCATACTAGGTTTGTCCTTTAATCCCATAATAACTAATGCTTGCAAACCCATAAAACAAAAACAAATGAAAAACAAAAAATCCAAAATCTCCTTCCGAGCCAACAAAAAAAGCAGCACCCATTCCAAAGAGAAAGTAAAAAGCAACTAACAATTCTAAAAATGAAAAGTAGGAGCTTTTGTTCAGTGCATATTTGAACTTTTGTAATTGTTTATGATCTGTATTTTCATTGAACTTGGGAGTGCGTATAAACGGACTTTTTTTTCCTAAGTGTCCTTCAATTACCGCAACTGAATTGTGAAGAGAAAACCCCATTGCTAGGCTGTAAAAGCCAAAAAACCGTTTGATGTATTTTAAAAAAGAATTCAGTCCTCCCCCAAAAAGATGTTTGTGTACATACCAATAACATATAAAAAAAATCAATGTACTCAAAACAAAGAGGGCACTTAGATCAAACAAAGGATTTAGTTCCGGATAGGCTTTTTTGATAAAAAGTAAGGGAACACTAAGCAAAGAGACCACGAGTACATTTAGAAACATACTGCTGTTGAGCAGGTGAAAAAAGGCATTGATTTTTGTTGAAAAAGAATGCCCTTTGGTTTTCCAAACTTTTCGAAACATTTTTCTAAAGTTTTCAGCCCCACCCTTATTCCAACGAAATTGCTGCGAACGAATCGCATTGATGGTAATAGGTAATTCTGCCGGACTGACTACTTCGTCTAGATATTGGAATTTCCAATGTTTTAATTGGGCACGATAACTCAGATCGAGGTCTTCCGTGAGTGTGTCTCCCTCCCAATTTCCAGCATCTAGAATACAAATTTTCCTCCAAATTCCTGCGGTACCATTGAAGTTGATAAAATGGTTTTGTTGGTTTCTACCAATTTGTTCTAATACGAAATGCGCATCCAAGGCAAAGGCTTGAACTTCGGTAAGCAATGAATGGGATCGGTTTAAATGTCCCCAACGTGTTTGAACCATCCCTATTTTAGTATCACAAAAGTAAGGTATTGTTTTATAAAGCCAATCTGAAGGAGGTATAAAATCCGCATCAAAAAGCGCAATAAATTCACCTGTTGCAAATTGTAATCCGTGTTTTAAAGCACCTGCTTTAAAACCTGTTCTTCTCTCTCTTGTTACCAATTCAATTGGCACCCCTTTTTTTTGATAGGCTTTTACTAATCTGCCCGTCAACTCAAGGGTCTCATCTGTTGAGTCATCCAATACTTGAATTTGTAGTAACTCTTTTGGATAATCAAGCGCAGTAATGCAACGCAACAATCGTTCTACGACATAATATTCATTGAAAATCGGAAGTTGAGCGGTTACCTTTGGAAGTTTTTTGGGAAAGGCAGGAATAGTTTTTTTCTTGTTCTTATATTTTAAAAAATACCGCAGCATGTTTAACTGGGTAAGGCTGTAAACAAAAATCAAAAGCAAACAGCTGATGTAAACCAGCAGAATACCATAGGCAGAGTAGCGTAAAAAGTTCGTTAAGTCTAGCTCCATCTTGAAAAATAAAATTTACCTATCCACCCTAGAATTTTCATACCTGCAAGGACAGTCCCTTTTAAAGTTCCCGATACTTTTGAAACGCCAATACGTTTGCGATATCGAACGGGAATTTCTTTGTAGGGGAGTTTTCTTCTCAAAATTTTCAGTTGCATTTCTACGGTCCATCCATAGGTTTTATCTTGCATATCCAGTGATTTCAATACCTTCCATCGTATGGCTCTAAAAGGTCCAAGATCCGTAAAAGTACTTCCATAACCCCAACGCATTAAAGTACAGGCCAGGGAGTTTCCAAAAATTTGTTGTGGAGTAAGCGACCCCTTTTCTCGAAGACTTTTGGTACGTGCCCCTAAACAAAAAACCACTTCCTCTTGTAGTAAGGGTGCTACTAAGTCCTCTAGATCCTCAGGAAAATCGGAATAATCACCATCTAAAAATACCAGTATATCCGGGGGTTGCTTCTCCAGATACGCCATTCCTTTTAGACATGCATGACCGTAGCCCTTTTGTTTTTCGTGCAGAACTATGGCTCCACATTCTTTTGCTATAACCGCAGTATTATCTGTAGAATTATTATCTACTACAATAAGTGTAGTAACCTGTTTTGGAACCGATCGAATCACTTGGGCAATAGAAGGCGCTTCGTTATAAGCGGGTATGATGACTGCTATCGTACTCATTGCCTATAAAAGTATTTAAACCGATTGGGTTTACAAAACAGCGAATAAAACAACTAGTTTTTGTTTAGCAGTTTCATAAGATCCACATCGTTTCCTAAAAGAATTTCTGTTGGATTGATACGTCCTTTTTCAGGACCATTTTCTAACTTTAGTACACCACGCGGACAGACTGCACTACAAATACCACAGCCCACACAACTCGCCCGTACAATGTTTTCACCTTTTTGGGCATAGGCTCTCACGTCAATTCCCTGTTCACAATAGGTAGAACAGTTTCCGCAGGAGATGCATTGACCTCCATTGGTTGTAATTCTAAATCGCGATTTAAAGCGTTGTATGATACCCAGGTATGCTGCGAGTGGACATCCAAATCGACACCATACCCGATTGCCAAAAATGGGATAAAAGCCGGTCCCGATGACACCTGCAAATACGGATCCAATTAAAAAACCGTAGGTGTCCTGAATGCCTTGTGTGTTGATCCCCAATACAGAAGAGGCTCCACTAAAATAACTGTAAAGTGTCGCGCCTGTCATGACCAGAGCAAAGACCAATACTCCGTGAACCACCCACCTCTCGATCTTCCATGCACCTATGGATTTATTAGATAGATGACGGTACGGATCACCCAGGGTTTCAGCAAGTCCTCCACAACCACATACCCAAGAACAGTACCAGCGCTTTCCAAAAAAATACACCATAATGGGAACAATAATCAGCGTGAGAACAATACCCCAAACTAAAATAAAAATCCCAAAGCCACCACCAGCAAGGAGTTGTTCTAGATTCCAACTAAAGAAAAAATCATAGTCCAGCGGAAAGGCATTTTTAAAATCATACCACGGCCTTTCAAAACGCACTAAGATCTCAGGTATCAGAAAGGCAAAAACAATTTGAAAAAATAAAACAGAAGTAGTGCGAAGTATTTGATAGTTGTTATTTCTGTACTTTATGTACATCCTTATGGCCATAACAGTCATCACCACACTATACAAAAATCCGTAAAGAAACCATTGACTTGCATCGTTTCCATTGATAAAATTACTGATCGGGTCAACCAAATAGACCCAGTTGACAATGTAATCTGGAAAAAAATACAATAACACATAAAAGACCGTCAAAAAGACAAAAACACTCCATCCTATCCAGCCACGGTTGGTAGCTTTGTGATGCCAAATTCCATTGTTCTTTATCCCTGGTGGACCTAAAAGAACGGCATTGGGGAGAATGTATATCAGTGAACCAAGAATTCCCAGTCCAAAGGTCAGCCACCAAAGGATATCTGTTTTTTCAGCAAGGTTGCCTTGTGATGCTTTAATGATGTCATAAGCAAAACTGTGTGGTTTACTCCAAATGACTTTATCCCATTGTTGTTTTCTTTTGTGTTCCGCATTGGTCCGGTTCAATGCATTAACGATTTTAGAAGACATGGCAAAAGAGCTTCTGAACTCCTGTCCTATAATTTCTTTTTCAAATGAGGAGACGAGCAGTTCATTATTTATGTTTCTGTTGTAAAGAAATGAATCAAATTCAGTTTTTGTCAGCTTAAATTCACCTGTAAAAGGAAGGGAAAGGAATACCCCAAGAGCAAATAGGAAGAGTATCAGTCCTGTATTTTGTATATTCTTCATGAGCTTGGGGTTGCTTTTGAAAAGAAATTGATCCAATGCTTCTTTTTGATTGAAATTGTGGTTTTTTGTTCGCGATTAAATTGAGCAACGATCTCCTTTTGGTATGTGGGATAGAACTCGGGATCAAAAACGGCCTCTTCAAAATGTTCCAATACGTAATCTATTGTTTTTTCTTGTTCCAAAACAGCATTGAAAAATTCATGACGCAATCGAATTCCAAGCGTATTGACTCCTAGAAATACGTTGCTTTTTTTATCAAAACTGAAATGAAGGCATTTTTTTCTACTGAAGTGTTCCCAATAAAATCGGGATTCGTTTCTTTTTGGTAGCGCCCACACCCAGCCATAGGTTTGGTATTCGATATCAAAAAACTTAGCAGAGTTAAACCAAAATCCGGGTTTGTATTCGATTCGATTACCACAAAGGGTTTGCGCTACAGTCTCTCCCATCATTCGGCCGGTGTACCATACGGCCTCAATTGATCTTCGCTCACCTATTGGGACCTTTTGTTCTGCACAATCTCCGATGGCATAGACATCAGGGATGTTGGTCTCTAAAAAACGGTTGACGAGAACTCCTTTGTTGGTTTGAATACCACTTCCTTTTAAAAAGGCAATATTTGGGGACACCCCAGCGGTAAGTCCTACTAGATTACAGGGTATTTCTTCTTCTGTTTCTTGTATTTTAACCCTCCGAACCTGTCCGTTTTCATCGGTTAAAATTTCTTTTAAATTCGTATTGAGTCTGAGGTCAATTCCCTTTTCAAGAATTTCTCTGTTGATCAGTTCTGATTCCCCTTCGGGGAGAACCTTATTCCAAAAGCTGTCCTCGCGAACTAAGAAAGTTATAGGGATGTGTCTGGAATGTAACATTTCAGCGAGTTCAATTCCAATGAGCCCTCCACCCACAATTACAGCTCGTTTACACATTTGGTTGTTGGGCGCATACTGTTCTAGTGCTTCCAAATCTTTCTTGTGATAGAGTCCCATAACTCCTTTGGCATCTTGTCCTTTCCAGCCAAATTTGTTGGGCTTACTTCCGGTTGCAATAATAAGGCTGTCGTAAACCAGCTTTTCTCCATGAGATAAGTTTAGGGTTTTGGTTTTTGTAACAATGCTTTCAACTCGAGTTTGAATCAAGTTGATGTTGTTCTTTTTCCAAAAATGTTTTTCGTAGGGTTGGGTATGTTCAAACTTCATATGCCCCATGTAAACATACATCAGTGCAGTACGAGAAAAAAAATAAGGATGTTCCTCAGAGATAATAGTAATTTGGGCGTGAGAATTTTTGCGGATGTGTCTTGCGGCAGTAACCCCGGAAATACCATTTCCGATGATAACTATTGCTTTTTTGGGGGCTGATTTCTGCATAAAGCGAAGTTAGGACTTTTATGATAAATTTTATTCTTAAATTCGTTAAACCAAATCTAAAATTTCTGATGTGCTTATTTTTTCTCTTAGCAACCTCTTTTTTTAATTGGCTTTCAATTGATTTATGGAATTTAAAACACCTTATTGGGCTGTGGTACAAGCGGTGGTTACTGCTTCTAAGGAAACCGTGTGGGAAGTGTTGACCTTACCAGAACACAAAGAGAAGTACATGTACGAATGTCAACTACATACCTCCGGAGTTGTAGGTGCTCCAGCGTAGTGGCGTGCTAAAAACAGCGATTGAAATTGGGTAGATCATTTAAAGGCTAAAGTTCTGGCGTTTGAGGTTGGTAAGCACCTTGCATTTGAAATTTTTCATGAGGCAACAGAAAGTTATGGACCTGCAGTATCCGAATTGCATTTTTACATTGAGCGTTGTGAAGAAGGAACACAAATCCGAATTGCTCAAGGAGATTTTAAAGTTATAGAGAACGGTTTGGAACGCTGTAAATCTTGTCAGCAAGGATGGGGATATGTACTGCCCGAGTTAGTGAGAAGTTGTAATTTAATGAAAAAGTAAGCAGCTATCTAAAACCTTATGCGTATCCCCTAAATAATTCAGAAACATAAACTGTTGTGGTAAGTTGATTTTTGATTTTAAGAGTTTAAATCAAAGCCATATTGATCTCCCCCTCTACAAAGCAACTGATTCCATTGACTTTTTAAATGGGCGACAAAAGTTTCAATGATACAAATCTCATTGAATACAGGAACAACAATAGAAATCTGGGGTCTATTCGTTGAGTTTCCAGTCATAAGGTTTGTAAGAAATCTTGGGTTGGTCAAATTCGATACCAGAGTAGGTTGAAATGAAATGCAGTAATTCTTTTTTAGATCCAAAATCTCTTCCAAACCATAGAAATATTTTTGAGAGCTCTACCCGGTCTTTCAAAAGGTAATTTTTTGTTGGATCTCTTAAAAAATCTCGAGTTACTTCAACCAGTTGATGCTCCAGTTGCTTTTCTTGATAGGCGCGATTCAACAATTTAGGACAAGAACCCGAGGCACAATTGATGGCAAAATGAATTCGTGGTTCGTCCATCTTACGTAAAATCTTGTGTTCAATATCTCCCAGACTGTAGTCTTTTCCTCCTGTTTGAAAGACGTTTTGATCCCAAGGAGATTGGATTTCTTTAATGCTTTTCAAGGGGTAGTTTTCCAAAATGAGTAAAACGGTGAGCGCGTTATAGGCATTGATCCAATAGGCCAACTTCTGATTTTTTGAGTCTCCTTCCTGAGGAGGAAATTGAGCGAGTGTATTAATATACGCTTTGAGAGGTTCTTGGTCTTTATGCCAGTCTTTATAATTCACCTGGCCGGTGTCAGAAACGTACTTTTGAAGTTGGGAAGTCCACCTATGGTGGATGTTTTTTTGGGCAACTCCGGTTAGTGAAAAAAGGAAAAGTAAGCAAAGGCAAATGTGTTTCATGATAAGATGTTTTAGGGTTAACAACAGCCGCCACCATCGTAGTGGAAAGTAGCAGGTGAGATATAGAGGTCTTTTCGGTTCAGGTTTGCAAGGGCACGAGCTGTTTTATCGCAAATCGCAAGGGGTTGATTTTTTAAAAGGACATGTCCTTTATGGTCATCATAAAAGTCTTCTGTACCATAATAAATGGCACTTTTTCCTGTAAAAATACAGGGGCCATCATCCGGCATGGGGTCTTTAATGGCACACACTTCAATACTTTCTATATACAGGTTTTCTTCTGTGGGGTAGTGTGCGGGATCCAGTATACGGTAGGGTCTTCTGGCACGAACTTCAATCGTTCCAAAGCCCACTTCTGTTAAACAATCTAAGTACTCTTTTAGTGGAAGAGCTCCAGAGAGGCAGAGTGCTCTTAGGCGGTCATCAGCGCGAAGCGTTTCACTCATGGTTTGTTCGCAAATGGGATCACTCATCACCAGTCTACCGTGGGGTTTCAACACCCGATACATTTCTCTAAGGGCCTGTTTAAGTTCTTCTGTCTTAAAAATATTAAAAAGACAATTCTGTGCCGCCACATCTACAGAGGCATCTGCAAGAGGCAGGGAGAGGGCATCTCCTTTTTCCAATCGTACAAAATCAGGGTGAAACCATTCGTTTTCTTCTAGAGCGATTTCAAAATTGGCTTTACAGGCTTCAAGCATTTCATCGACTACATCCACACCGATAACACCCTCTTTTTGACGTGAAAAATAACTGAACTGAAGCAGTTCCATTCCTCCACCTACACCCACATACAGGATTTTGGGATTGTTTACCAAGTCACGAGGATGTACAGTACTCCCGCAACCGTAATTCATTTCCTGCATGATCTTGGGGATGGTCAGACCTGGAAATTGCCAGATGGGAGTAGTGGTACAACACAGTCCCACATCCGGACTTAGTGCGGCTTCTTTGTATACGCTTTTTGCGGTTTGCAGGTAACTCATTCTTTTTGCTTTTAAAAATAGAGGATTTCGTTGTGAGTCACCAAGGGTTTAACAGTTTTTAGGAAAAATGTTTTTGGTATTGGCTAAAAAGTTCTGACTCGGCTTTGAGGTCTTCGATTTCATCGATGTCGTTCGCTAATTCAAGAAAATAAAAAGCCTCAGAGGAGACTCTTTTTAGGGTTTGTTTTAAAACGTTTTGGGAACTCCAAGCAATCTCTTTAAAAAGGTGGGGGAAGGGCTTTTTCATTCCAATCAGGTAGTAGCCACCATCGTAAGTAGGTCCTAGGACGTATTCGTTTTCATCCAAAGCGTTTTCAGCTTCCAGCAACAGCCTTTCATTAAGAGTCCAAAGATCGCTACCAATAAGTATCACCTTTTCATAGCCTTTTTCAAATGCCCATTGAAAGGCTGCACTCATTTTTTCTCCTAGATTCTTCCCTTTCTGAAGTTCAAAGTATTTAGCGTGTGAAAAAGAGTCCCCTCTTTTTTCCGTCTGGATGTTTTCGAAAACGGCCGTTGTCATTTTTGAATTCTCCGAAACGGAGGAAGTGTGTTTTAGCAATTTGTTATAAACCCAAAGTGCACCATTGGTTCCAATGGTTTTGGCCAATCGCGTTTTCACTTTTCCTGCAACAGCTGCTTTCGAAAAAACGATGAGAAGGGTCTTCATGGTTTTCTAAAGATAGGATATCTATAATCCAAACAGTAACAAATTTTAAAATACATGCTAAAAGGCAGAATTAAATTTGGTTTAAAAAAAGGAGTCAGCGAGTGGTGATATACGTTCTCAATTTTGATTGAAAGCCTCTCTCACAGCAGTCAATTTGGCCAAAATATCTCGTAGTATAACAAGTTCTGCAATCCGATTGCGGTAGACAGATGAAGCTTTTCTTTTGCTGTTTTGAAAGAAAACAAAAAACAACAAGACCAATAGATTGGAGAATACCAAGGGAAAATAATCTTCAAATAAGTTGTCAAAATTTAGTTTGAAATGGAACAATGACATGATTCTTGGGCTAAATATCATTCACAAGTAAGTCATTTTCAACAAAATAAAAAAATCTCTCAGTAAGAGAGTTTCTCTAAAGGCAGGTTTAAGGCAAGGAGATGGTCTAGAAAAAAAGAAGTTTTCCTATCGGATACTTTTGATAAAAGAACCAATGTGTTCTACACCTTTTTCTTCCAAAAATTTGATAAAGGCAGAGCCTATAATAGCACCGCTGGAGTAGGCGGTGGCAGCGGTAAAAGTCTTTGCATTGCTGATACCAAAACCGACTAGGGTAGGTGTATTTAGTTGAAGCGCAGCGATCCGTTTAAAGTAATCTGTTTGTTCCGTCCCAAAATTATTTTTGGCACCCGTCACACTGGCACTGCTCACCATATAAATGAATCCCTTGGAAATGCGATCAATAGATCGTATCCGTTCTTCTGAGGTTTGGGGTGTAATCAAAAACATGTTGTAGAGTCCATATTTTTCAAACAGGGATTTGTATTGTTCTTGATAAACGTCCACAGGGAGGTCTGGAATAATGAGACCGTCGATTCCGATTTGAGCACAGCGGCTACAAAAGCGTTCAACACCATACTGCATCATGGGGTTGAAATACCCCATAAGAATCAGGGGGATGTGAATGTGTTGTCTGACATTTTCAAGCTGTGAAAACAGTTTTTCCGTTGTCATTCCGTTGTTTAGGGCTCGTGTAGAGCTCTGTTGAATGGTAGGGCCATCGGCTAGGGGGTCAGAAAAAGGAAGTCCAATTTCAACCAAATCAACCCCAGCTTCTTGCAGGTTTTTTAAAATCGGAATTGTGTCTTCCAAATTGGGATGGCCTGCCGAAAAATAAATAGATAAGAGTTTATTGCCCTCTTGAAATTTTTGATCGATTCGATTCATTACAATTTAAAATAATCTATGTAAGTGTTTAGGTCTTTGTCTCCACGACCTGAACAGTTAAAAACGAGGACTTCTTCGGGATCAAAAGTACGCACCTCGAGTACAGCAAAAGCATGAGCGGTTTCTATGGCTGGAATGATGCCTTCCATTTGTGAAAGGGTCAGTCCCCAGTCCATGGCTTCCTGATCTGGAACAGAGATGAATTCTGCTCTTTTCGAACGAAATAGGTGCGCATGCATGGGTCCTACACCGGGATAGTCCAATCCTGCAGAGATGGAGTAGGGCTCTGTAATTTGTCCGTCTGGGGTTTGCATCAACAAGGTTTTACTTCCGTGAATAATTCCTTCCTTGCCCAATGCAGAAGTGGCAGCACTGGCACCTGAATCAATCCCCTTTCCTGCAGCTTCTACAGCAATGATGTTGACGCGTGTGTCGTTGAGGTAATGGTAGTACAATCCTGCGGCATTACTTCCTCCCCCTACACAAGCAATGACATGATCGGGATATTCACGTCCCTCCACTTCCATGAGTTGCACTTGAGTTTCTTCACTGATGACAGACTGAAAGCGCGCTACCATATCGGGATAAGGATGTGGCCCAACTACAGAGCCAATGATGTAGTGCGTATCCACAGGATTGTTGATCCAATCGCGTATGGCTTCATTGGTAGCGTCTTTAAGGGTTTTACTCCCTGATTGTGCAGGACGTACTTCGGCCCCCAACATTTTCATACGCGCTACATTTGGTGCCTGACGTTTGATGTCCAATTCCCCCATGTAAACGATACACTCAATACCCATTAAGGCACAAACCGTAGCGGTAGCCACTCCGTGTTGACCCGCACCGGTTTCTGCAATGATTCGTTTTTTACCTAAGCGTTTGGCCAGAAGTATTTGTCCTATCGTGTTGTTTACTTTATGTGCTCCTGTGTGGCAAAGATCCTCGCGTTTCAAGTAAATTTTAGTCTGATACCGTTCCGAAAGTCGCTTAGCAAAATACAGTGGTGTAGGTCGTCCTACATAAGCCTTTAGTAGGTCTTTAAATTCCTTTTGAAAATCTGGAGCTTCACTGATTTTAAGGTATTGTTCTTTCAGTTCTTTTACATTGGGATAGAGCATTTCTGGAATGTATGCCCCTCCAAAATCACCGTAATAGCCTTTTTCATCTACATTATAATTCATCTAATAGGTCTTTCAATTGTTTTATCGCCTCAATTTTTTTTAATCCCGGTTCGGTTTCAAATTTACTATTTACATCAATAGCATATACGGGCAATTTCGTTTTTAAAATTTCTTTGATTTGAGGCAGTTGTTCCAACCCAATGCCTCCGCTCAAAAAGAATGGTTTTTGCGAGGGATATTCTTTTAGTAGACCCCAATCAAATTGGGTTCCGTTACCCCCAGGTAGGCTGCCTTTGGTGTCTAACAAAAAATAATCACAAACGCCTTCATATGCTTGGAGTTGAGAAAAATCAAAAGTGTCCAGTATCGAAAAGGCTTTAATGACTTCAACCCCCCAAGAGCTTACAATTTGGCAGTAGTCCGGTGTTTCTTTTCCGTGAAGTTGAACTGCCTTTAGATTGTGTTGCTCAATTATACTTTGGATGTAGTCCAAAGAAGCATCAACAAAAACGCCTGTTTTTTTTATTGAGTTTTTGAGTGGCGGCGTTGCAGCACTAACGTATCGTTTTGAAGGAGCCCAAAAAATAAAACCCATATAGTCTGGTTCCAAAACTTCAAGAGCAGTTATGTTTTCAAGCGAGCGCATTCCACAGACTTTCAACCTCATGATATCAAGTGTTTGATGAATATTTTTGCTGCTTCACCAGGGTCATCACTTTTCATGAACTGTTCCCCAATTAAAAATCCTTGATAGCCGTAACGTATCAATTCTTGTATGGCCTCTACCTTACTGATGCCGCTTTCTGAAACTTTAACAAAGTCGTTAGGAATTTTATCTGCGAGATTTTTACTGGTTTCTAGTGAAACTTCAAAAGTCTTAAGATTGCGATTATTCACCCCGAGTAAGTCGAGTGTGGGCATAAGCGACTTTTTTAGTTCTGCTTCGTTGTGTACTTCGAGGAGGACTTCTAGCCCTAAACTTTTTGCGGTAGTGGACAGTTGTTTTATTTCTTGCGTACTCAGTACAGCAGCAATTAATAGGATAACATCAGCACCGTGTGCTTTGGCTTCGATCAGTTGGTATTCGTCTATGATAAATTCTTTTCGAAGCAGAGGAAAATGGGTAACGGAACGGGCTTGCACAAGATCCTCAAGAGATCCGCCAAAATACTTGCCATCGGTTAATACAGACATGCCACTAGCTCCTGCCTTTTCATAGCCTTGCGCTACCTCGGTAACGCTTAGCGACTGATTGATGTTTTGTTTGGAAGGGGAACGTCTTTTGTGTTCTGCAATAATTCCTGCTGTTTGAGAACGCAACTTAGTAGCCAAAGAAAAACCACTGCGATCAAATAGAGGCGATGCCTCCCAATAGTTTGTAGGGAAAATGCTTTTACGATGCGCCACTTCCTTTATCTTGTCCGCAACAATTTGGTCTAAAATACTCATGCTCTACTCAGATTTTGAAGTTGTGTAAAGGATTCCAATGCAGCTCCAGACACCAAGGATACTTTAGCTTTTTCAAAGCCTTCAATTGGGGACAGATCAAGGGCTGTGGCCAGTGCCATTCCTGCATTGGCACAAACTACATTTTGTTGTGCTTGTGTTCCTTTGTTTTGAAGTACTTCCATAAATATCTTGGCAGAAGAAGCCACATCTGCTCCTCCAGAAATGTCTTGTGCTTGTAGCGGTTGGACTCCAAAATCTTGAGGCGTTAGGATGCGTTCACTGTTTTGACTCAAGGCTTTGGTCGGTCCTGTGAGTGAAATCTCGTCATAGCCTTCTAGGGTATAAAGTATCGTAAATTGGGTAGTTGTTTTTTGAAATAGGTAGTGGTACAGTCGAGCCAATTCAAGATTAAAAACGCCTGTGAGTTGACTCTTAGGAAATGCCGGGTTGACCAGAGGACCCAACATGTTGAAAAAGGTTTTTACGCCCAATTCCCGCCTTACGGGAGCAACATTCTTCATGGCAGGATGAAAATGAGGGGCATGTAAAATACAAATGCCTGCTCGATCTACACATCGTTTTAAAAAATCAGCATCATTAGAAAAACGAATGCCTAGCGCTTCCAGTACATTACTAGATCCACAGCCCGAAGAAACCCCATAATTTCCATGCTTGGTAACTTTTACTCCAGCACCAGCAGTGACGAAGGATGCCAAGGTAGAGATGTTAAAAGTGTCTTTTTCATCTCCTCCGGTACCGCAGAGGTCAATGGTGTCAAATTCACTTAAATCTATAGCGATACACAATTCCAGCAAGGCTTTACGAAAGCCTTCGAGTTCAGAAAGGCTGATGCTTCTAAGCATGTAAACGGTCAGAAAGGCAGCAATTTGCGAGCTGTTGTACCGTCCCTCAGCGATGTTAATGATCATCTGCCGGGCTTCTTCTTCACTAAGTTGTTCGTGCTGAACGAGTCTCTTAAGTACGGCTTTCATTTTTTCTTTTAACTGTTAATCCAATTTTCGATAATTTTTTTACCCAGTGGTGTCAATACCGATTCCGGATGGTATTGAACCGCACAGACATCATAGCTTTTGTGACGTAAAGACATCAATTGACCTTCGTCGTCTAGAGAGGTGGCGATAAGGGCATCGGGCAGGGGGTGTTCCACCACCCAAGAATGGTATCTTCCAACATCAAATGTTTTTGGGAGCCCTTTAAATAAGGGATCTTCCTCTGTGATGTGCACAGGGGTAGCCATTCCGTGATAGACTTTATTGAGGTTAATAAGTTTTCCTCCAAAAACTTCACCAATGGCTTGTTGTCCCAAACAAATCCCCAGAATTTTTTTGGTTGGAGCATAGCGTTCAATGGCTACTTTCAGTAAACCCGATTCTGAAGGGATTCCCGGTCCTGGTGACAGCAAGATCATAGGGTATTCCTCTAACTCCTCTAACTCGAATTGATCGTTGCGTTTTACGGTTACTTCACAGTCCAATTCTTCCAAATAGTGGACGAGGTTGTAGGTGAAGGAATCGTAATTATCGATGACAAATACTTTTTTCATGAAGCGATGTTTTCTGCGAGTGTGAGCGCTTTGTCTAAGGCGCCTAGTTTGTTATACACTTCTTGTAATTCACTTTCAGGAACAGAATCTGCGACAATTCCTGCTCCCGCTTGGTAATGCAGTTGTTGGTTTTTGCTTAAAAAAGACCGGATGATAATGGCGTGATTGAAGTTGCCATAAAAGTCCATATACCCAATGGCTCCTCCATAAAAATTGCGTTGTGTTTTTTCATAGCGGTCAATCAATTGAAGGGCTTTGTGTTTTGGAGCACCACTTAGGGTACCCGCTGGAAAAGTATCTGCTACTACTCGAAAGGTTTTTGCTAGCTCCTTCATGGTGCAAGTAACTTTTGAGACTAGATGGATGACGTGTGAATAAAATTGAATCTCTCTATTTTTTTCCACCTTTACACCAGACCCATTCCTACTCAAATCGTTTCTTGCCAAATCCACCAACATGACGTGTTCACTGTTTTCTTTAGGATCTTTCGCCAGAGCTGCTGCTGCTTTACGGTCTTTTTCGTCATTTCCTGTTCGACGAAAGGTACCTGCTATGGGGTGAATTTCTGCTTTACCTTCTTCAACAATTAATTGTGCCTCTGGGGAACTGCCAAAGATCTTAAAATCACCGTAATCAAAGAAAAACAAATAAGGGGAGGGGTTTATGGATCGGAGGGAGCGATAGACATTGAATTCATCCCCCCGAAACTGTTGAGAAAACCTCCTGGAAAGTACCAGTTGAAAGACATCTCCACGATAGCAATGCTCTTTTCCTTTCTTTACAAAGTCCAAGAATTCAGCATCGTCTAGGTTGGATGTTTTTTCACCTACTTTTTCAAATCCAAAGGAGCTCTTGTTTTCGGATTTCAAGAAGGATTCGATTTCATCCAAGTTATGCTTCCCGTCAACTGAATGAGAAAACAAGTGCGCTTCGTGATTGAACAAACTAATAGCAATAATATTTTGATACACCGCATAGTATATTTCAGGAATGTCTAGCCCCGGTTTACTTTTGTTGAGCTCGATTTGGTCAAAACGTTCAACAGCCTCATGCGCGATGTACCCAAAAATACCATTACTAATGAATTCAAAAGGAAGCCGTTCACTTTCAAATTGTTTTGAAAATTCATGTATTCTCTTTGGGATGTCCATTGTTGCAGTTGCCACCTCCACAGTGGAAGAACCGTCTGGAAAGTGTTGGGTAAGTTGACCCTCTTTCAGCTTAATAGAGGCAATCGGATTGCAACAGATGTAAGAATAGTTTTTGTTGTTGGCATGGTAGTCACTACTCTCTAATAGAAGAGAGAGAGGATACTGATCCCTAAGTTTTAAATAGACACTGACCGGGGTAATGGTGTCTGCAAGTATTTTTCTGTGCTCTGTTTTGAGGGCAAATGTCTTCACAATTTAAATTTTAGCAATTGATGTTATTTTAATGATAAAATTGTTTTCAGTTTGTTTCATAGGGTGCAAAATTAAAAAAGGCTTGTCGCGATGACAAGCCTTTGTATATTTTAATCTATTCAATTGTACCACGCGCTTCATTTAAGAGTCGTAGGCCACCAGCTGAAAAGAATTATTGTTCGGTTCATTAATCAAATATAGTATAATTTTATTACCCCAATCCCCGAACAATAATTATTTATTTATTTAAGTGTGAACCGTCACAGTATCCCTCAGGATTTTGTGTGTTGCCACATCCACATTTTGGTCTGTTTACTCGCATGATTACATTTTTAAATTGATGTCCAATTCAAACTCGTCGTAGATGGCTTTGTCACCTAAATTGTCAAAAAAGGAATTGGAACCATAACGCACATTGTACTTGGCACGATCTATTGTGAGTTTTGTTTGGGTATTGTCGTCTTCTATGCGCATTTCAAAGTTGACAGGATGGGTGATACCTTTGATGGTCAAATCAGCAGTCATTTCATAGTGATTTGCCATTTTCTGATCCGCTTTTGTAATCGTTAAAGACGATTGTGGAAATTGCTCCA
>Ga0181568_10001330_pt1 | contig 22746 bp, 21 predicted proteins | sample 101ome_20_FD_133758 | JGI IMG/M metagenome (GOLD analysis project Ga0181568, IMG submission 133758) | Coastal salt marsh microbial communities from the Groves Creek Marsh, Skidaway Island, Georgia - 101404AT metaG (megahit assembly) | ecosystem: Environmental > Aquatic > Marine > Intertidal...
AATAATCCCCAAGTCAGAGAATGTCATGGGCGCGAAGGTATAGCTAATGTTTCAATATCAGCCGAGATTCACTAGCAATTATTCTCATTTCTAAGGTTTAATAAAAATCATATATACCATTCTCACCTACTTCTGTAGGATTAACTTACATTTGCCGCTTAAATTTTGACAACTTGAAATGGGTGTTAAAAATAAATATTGTTTTAAAATCTGTTAGTCCATCTCCTTTGGGAGGTTCAAAAGAAGAATTTGAAGATGGAAATTATCGAACCCCTGAATTGAACCCTAGCATTAAGTATATTTATCAGGAAATGAATAAGTTAGAGTTAGAAAAAAGAAAAAAGGGAGACAAAATTTCAAATGTCTCCCGTTTCGTACTGAAGGCGGGACTTGAACCCGCACGAACATTACTGTTCATTGGATTTTAAGTCCAACGTGTCTACCAATTCCACCACTTCAGCTTGGACTAAACTTGAGCGAAAGACGGGATTTGAACCCGCGACCCTCACCTTGGCAAGGTGATGCTCTACCCCTGAGCTACTTTCGCAATTGGAACGCAAATGTAAGGCAATTTTCCCAAAAACTACAAGTCCTTTTTCTTCCCCAACTTCTTCCGTAAACTATTGAGTTGCATCAATGCCTCTATCGGCGTTAAGTGATCGATTTCCAAATCCATAATTTGCTCCCGAATTTCTTCCAATAAGGGATCGTCCATTTGAAAGAAATTCAACTGCATATTGTCATCGGCTTTCGTGCCTTTTGTTCCACGACTGGCTTCTAATTTTTCAAGCATCTGCCTAGACTGGCCCAAGATAAACTGAGGCATCCCCGCCATCTTTGCCACATGAATTCCAAAGCTATGCGCGCTGCCACCTGATATTAATTTTCGTAAAAACAATACCTCATCTTTGAGCTCTTTAACAGAAACCGTAAAGTTCTGTATCCGTTCATATTGCTCTGTCATTTTATTGAGTTCGTGATAGTGCGTTGCAAATAAAGTTTTGGGTTGGTGAGGGTGTTCATGCAAATAGGTGGCAATCGCCCAGGCAATTGATATTCCATCATAAGTACTCGTACCTCGCCCAATTTCGTCAAGTAAGACCAAACTGCGCTCTGACAAATTATTGACAATCGCGGCGGTTTCGTTCATCTCGACCATAAAGGTCGATTCGCCCAATGAGATATTATCACTCGCCCCAACACGCGTAAATAGTTTGTCAACAATTCCAATTTCGGCCCGATCCGCTGGGATATAACTTCCAACTTGTGCCATCAGCACAATCAGTGCGGTTTGTCGTAGCACTGCAGATTTACCCGACATATTGGGTCCTGTAATCATAATGATTTGTTGGTCGTTTTTGTTGAGCTCCAAATCGTTTGGAACATAGGACTCTTCGGGGGGCATTTGAAATTCAATCACAGGATGGCGTCCCTGGACTATAGACAACGAAACACCATCATTTATCGTTGGGCAATGGTAATTCCTTGTCTTAGCCAAACTGGCAAACCCACATAAACAGTCAAGCTCTGCCAACAAACGTGCGTTCTGCTGTATGCTTTCTATATGGGGTACTAATCCCTCTACAAGCTCTAAAAACAAACGCTGTTCAAGTTGAGAAATCTGATCTTCCGCTCCGAGAATTTTGGTCTCATAGGTCTTGAGCTCTTCGTTGATATACCGCTCTGCATTGACTAGAGTTTGTTTGCGAATCCAGGTTTCTGGCACCTTGTCTTTATGTGCATTGCGCACCTCGATATAGTACCCAAACACATTGTTATAAGATATTTTTAAAGAGCTGATCCCTGTACTTTCTGACTCTCTTTTCAGCATCTCGTCCAGGATTTTTTTTCCACCTCGAGCCATGGAGCGATACTCGTCGAGATCTGCAGAAAAGCCATCCGCTATGGTGTCCCCTTTACCCAATTGGGTAGGGGCGTCTTCCGACAATCTTTCCGAAATCCATTGACAACAATCTGTGCATGGGTTCAAACCTTTCCCCAAAGACTTTAGGGCTTGCTGATCACTATTCGATGTGATTTCTTTGATCTCAGGAATCAGCAACAAGGTGTTTTTGAGTTGGTTGATTGCTCGAGGTCCTATTCTTCCTGTTGCCACTTTTGCCATTAAACGCTCCAAATCCCCTACGGCTTGGAGTAAATCTTGCATACGCTGTTTTCGCGTTGGGTGCACATAAAAATCAGTAACCACGTCTAGGCGTCTTTGAATGGCTTTCAAATCGGTAAGTGGTGCAGCCAACCAGCGCTTGAGCATGCGCCCACCCATAGCTGTTTTCGTATGATCCATCACCTGCAAAAGGGTGGTTGCCTGTGGTGCATTGGGGTAGATCAGTTCCAAGTTCCGAATGGTAAATGGGTCCATCCACATATATGCCTGTCGATCGTAGCGACGGATGTGCGTAATATGATCCAACTGCGCATGTTGTGTTTCATTGAGATAGTACAGTATTACACCCGCAGCAATAACTCCAACCGACAATTCAGATATCCCAAAGCCCTTGAGTGAGGAAACCCCAAACTGATCTTGAAGGCGCTCTGTGGCATAATTCTGCTGAAACACCCAATCCTCTAAAAAATATGCTGGAAATTGCGCACCATAGCTTCCCAAGATTTGTTTTTTCATCGGCTTGGCAACCAAGACTTCTTTGACATCCAATTGTTGAATCAGCATCGACATTTGCGTTTGACTTCCCTGAGTGAGCTGAAACTCTCCTGTAGAGATGTCGAGAAAGGCCAAGCCATGCACTTGTTTGTCAACATGAAGAGCTGCGACAAAGTTGTTTGATTTTTCATCCAAAACCCCGTCAGTCAAGGTCACGCCGGGAGTTATGAGTTCGGTGACACCCCTTTTGACCAATTTTTTTGTTGATTTTGGATCTTCCAATTGATCGCAAATGGCAACTCTCTCCCCTGCACGTACCAATTTTGGGAGATAGGTTTCCAAAGCGTGATGCGGAAATCCAGCAAGCTCTATTTCACTCGCACTCCCTGCGCCTCTTTTGGTGAGTACAATTCCCAGAATGCCTGCTGCACGTACCGCATCATTTCCAAAAGTCTCATAAAAATCTCCAACACGAAACAACAACAAAGCATCCGGGTATTTCACCTTTATCTCATTGTACTGCTTCATCAGTGGTGTTTCCTTAGATGATGGTTTTGCGGCCAAATTTAATTGTGTTGTCTTGCTAAAATACTTATTTGCTTTGGAACATTGTTTGCCGATCAAGTTGTATTTTTGATTCATGCGCAAACTCAAAAATGCAGAGCTCAATCGTTTGGATGTGGACAGCTTTAAACAAGCCTCCAAAAGCCCCCTTATTTTGGTTTTAGACAATGTGAGAAGCACGCATAATGTCGGTTCAATTTTCCGCACAGCTGATGCTTTTAGAGTACAAGAAATTATACTCTGTGGAATAACCGCTACCCCACCTCACAAAGACATTCGAAAAACTGCTTTAGGTGCAACAGAAAGTGTGCAGTGGAAATATCGCGAAAACACCATAGATGCAATTCAAAATCTACAATCTAAAGGGGTCGTCGTTTTGGCAATTGAACAGGCGGAAGGCTCAACAAGTTTGTCGGATTTTAACCCTCTCCCCGATACCACTTATGCGTTGATCTTTGGACATGAAGTCAAGGGTGTTTCTCAAGAGGTTGTCAGTGCTGCCAATACTGTTTTAGAAATCCCTCAAGAAGGCACAAAACATTCTCTGAATGTATCGGTTAGTGTTGGGATGGTAGTTTGGCAATTATTTAATTCGTTGACAAAGCGCTTCTGAGCTGATTGATCACTTCATGGTAATCGCTGTCATTCGACACAAAATCGAGCTCACTCAGGTCGATTTCGACAATATTCCAATCTGGGTGTGATCGCTTAAAGTTTTGATAACCCTGACGCACCTTATCCAAATATTCCGAATCAATCGTTCGCTCATAGCTCCGTCCTCTTTTCTTAATGTTTGCCAATAATCTAGGGGTTGTTTGTTTTAGTAAAATATATAAATCAGGCTTTTGCACATCGGGCATCATATTGTAAAATATCGTCCGATAAAGTGCAAACTCTTCAGATGTTAAGGTAAACTGAGTAAAAATCAAAGATTTGTGTACTTCATAATCTGAAACAATCCCTTGACCAAACAAATTGAGTTGTTCAGAAAGTTCGCGTTGTTGTGTAAAGCGGTCCGCTAAAAATGACATTTCTAATGGAAAGGCATAGCGATCCGCATCATCATAAAACTTTGGTAAAAATGGATTTTCAGCAAAACGTTCCAAAAAAAGTTTCGCTTGCAGATCCTCAGCAATTCGTTTGGCAAAACTTGTCTTTCCACAACCGATGGTACCCTCTACGCAAATGCGATTGAATTGTTTCAAAAAATGAATTGCTGGTCGTTGTATTCCTTCGTGAAATGGGGAGATTTTGGTTGTATCATTGCAGATCTTCGTCAGTTGTGAAACCGTTTGGTTCTGATTTGGAACATTCTTTTGAGGAGCAATCTCACAAAGGGGTTGAAGAACAAACAAGCGATCCTGTAATCGAGGGTGAGGCACTGTTAGTTCATCAGAATATACAAGCTCGTCATCAACCATAATCAAATCGAGGTCAATCGGTCGATTGTGATACAAGCCGTCAGCAACTTGCTTTCTACCCATTTTATTTTCGATTGTTTGAAGGGCTTTCAAAATCGCTCTAGGTGTTTTATCTGATTCAGCAACTAAACAAGCATTTAAAAAAATGGGGGCTGAAAAACCGACAGCTGGCACTTCATATACAGAGGAACATCGCGAGACTTGACCAATTTCATTGTCAATCCGATTAACAGCTTGCTGAAGATTGGCTAGGCGATCGCCCATGTTGCTTCCCAAAGCAATGTAAATATTTTGCATTCCCACAACACAAAAGTCGTAAAAGAAATCATATTCCGTTTATATTTGTAGAAATAAGCTTACTATGCAGTTTTTAAAGAATTTACTCGCTTCTGTTCTCGGAACCTTCATCGCTATTGTACTCGCCTTTGTATTTCTATTTATCATCATTGCAGGTGTAGCCTCATCTATTGACAATACTGAAGAGGTGAGCGTAAAAGAAAAATCAATCTTGACGATCAACTTGCAAAAGCCAGTAACGGATCGCAGTCCAAATCAATTTGAGTTAGAAGCTGCTTTTGATCTTGATGCTGAGGCCATTGGTCTGGACAAAATTTTGGCGTCTGTTCGTGCCGCAAAGGACGATGAACGGATTGAAGGGATCAGCATTGAGCACACCTTTTTGCAGTCAGGGATGTCGCAAACCCAAGCGATTCGCGATGCGCTTTCAGATTTTAAAGAATCTGGAAAGTTCATTTACGCCTACCATGATTTTTATTCCCAAAAAGACTACTATTTTGCATCGGTAGCAGATTCTGTTTTTGTCCACCCCGAAGGTGGTGTTGACATTAGTGGACTTGCATCTGAGGTCCTGTACCTCAAAGAATTTCAAGACATTACTGGCGTTCAAATGCAAGTGATTCGAAATGGTGCCTATAAAAGTGCTGTTGAGCCCTTTTTACGAAATGAAATGAGCGATGAAAATCGGCAACAAATCAAATCCCTCTTGGATAGTTTCTGGAAAGAAATGCTTGTGAAAATGGAAGAACGCACAGCTTTGAGTTCTGAAAAAATCAATCAAATCGCCTCAAATTTAGATGCCTCAGTTGCTGCAAATGCAGTCAAAATTGGGGTGGTTGACAACACACTGTTGCGAAACGAGTATAAAGAGTTGTTGAGAGATCAAATGGGATTGGGTGAGGATGATAAGCTCAATACGATTGATATTGAAGACTATCAACAAACTGTCAAATCCTACATTGGTGATGGCAAAGATCGAATTGCAGTAGTTTATGCCCAGGGGGAAATCATTTATGGAGAGGGTGGTGAATTCCAAATCGGACAGGAGCTATTTATCCGAACCCTCAAAAAAATCAAAAAGAATGATCGAACAAAAGCAGTGGTCATTCGTGTAAACTCACCAGGTGGTAGCTCGCTTTCCTCTGAACTGATTTATCAAGAAATCAAAGCCCTACAAGAAGAAATTCCTGTAGTGGTTTCCATGGGTGACGTGGCTGCATCTGGTGGGTACTATATTGCTGCAGGAGCAGATTATATCTTTGCTGAGCCCACAACAATCACGGGATCGATTGGCGTATTTGGCATTCTCCCCCTTGTTGAGGATTTGGCCGAAAACTGGGGCGTGCGTGCAGAACAAGTGAGCACGCATCCAAACGCATTGCTTTATAGCCCAATGAAGTCTCTCACTCCATCAGCAAGACAGGAAATCAGACAACAAATCAAACGGGTATACTCCACCTTTTTGGAGCGTGTTGCAACGGGTAGAAATATGAGTGTTGAGGAAGTTGACAAGGTTGCACAAGGTCGCGTTTGGAGTGGTTCTGATGCCTACAACATTGGCTTGGTCGACTCTTTAGGTGGACTTGAAGAAGCCGTTGTCTATGCCGCCAAGTTAGCGGAAACAGAATCTTACCGAACAACGAACTACCCCAAGTTTAGCGATGATTTTGAATCCTTCCTTCAATCTCTTCAGCCAAGTCCGTTTGGGCAAACTGCCATTGGAAGATCAGTTCAGTATTTTCAATCATTATTTTCAAAACAAACAACACAAATCGACCATATTCAAGCACGGATTCCTTTTGAACTCAATATCCGTTAATGGACACCTCAAAACATCTCGCCGCGCAAAAACTCTATCTGTATCTCGCCGCGCTGTTTATCACTTCATTAGTTGTATCTAATCTGATTTTTCAGAAATTTTTCTATTGGTATCCCTTCGATTGGGAAATCATGGGAAACAGCTTGTTTGAGCTTTCTGTGGGCATCCTACCCTATCCAATAACCTTTTTGGTAACCGATTTGATCTCTGAAATTTTTGGTAAAAAAGCCGCAAACAGAGTGGTGGTTGCCGGAATTTTTGCATCGTTTTTTTCCATGGGTATTCTACTGTTGGCTGGCGTGGTCCCTGCGCTTCCAAATTCGCCCATCGACGATGCAACCTTCAACAAGGTGTTTGCCTTGTCCCCTATTGCCGTATTGGCTTCGATGATGGCCTATCTTTTTGCGCAGTTTATCGACATTCGTATCTATCACTTTTGGAAAAACTTGACCAAAGGTCGACACCTATGGTTGCGGAACAACTTCTCTACTTTTGCCTCCCAGTTTATCGATACCTTTACCGTTGTTGGCTTGTTATGTGTCTTTGGTGTGTTGCCATGGGATGCTTTCCTCGGTCTGTTAATTTCTGGCGTTGTGTTTAAAATTCTAGTGGCTCTAATCGATACGCCCTTACTCTATTTGAGTGTCAATTGGATTCGCTCCTACTATAAGCTAGAAATCAATGAAGAAATCAAACTTTAACTATAAATATTCCAGTGTTTTTGGTGTTTTTTGGCTGGTATGCATCATTGTTGGTCATGGGCAAGGCTTTCGCCAAAGTCCCTTAGACTCCCTCTATACCCACTATGAACGTTCCATTTCAAACAAAACCCTGGCTGGTGTTGAAGCGCTACTTATCCTCAATGATCGTGTGGTTTGGCATCAAGTCCAAGGGCTCGCTGATGTTGCTGCCAAGACTCCTCTTCAGACCAATAGCATCTATTACATCCAGTCCATGACCAAGCCCATCATCAGTGTTGCGATCATGCAGCTTGTTGAGCGTGGGCTTTTGGCACTTGATGATCCGATTGAAATGTATATTCCCGAAGCAAAAGGATTGCTTGTGGCCAAGAATCCCGATCTTGGACTAGATAGCCCAACGCGAAAGGTCAATCGATCTCTGACCATTCTCGACTTGCTCACCCATACCTCAGGCCTATCCCACGGGCTTGGAGAAAGTAAACTTGATCAGCAGCTTTTCAAAGCGCTATATGATGAAACCCTAAATTATCGTTCTCACAACTCCCTAGAAGATAGGGTAACCACGCTTTTATCATTTCCATTGGTGGCACAGCCAGGAACAGAATGGTACTACAGCGCTGGTGCAGATATCTTGGCACTCATTCTTCAGCGGGTTTCCAAACAATCTATCCCTACATACCTCAAGACTAATATTTTTGAGCCCCTTGACATGCATGATACAGGCTATAACCTCAATGAATTACAATCTCGGCGTGTAATGAAGCTCCATAGTAGAAATGAAAGAAATACTGTCAAACGACATGAGCAACAAGTCCCTACGTCGGGAAATACCATTTATGGAGGTACCCACGGTCTGTTTTCAACAGCTTCTGATTATGCACAATTCTGCTTGATGATCCTTCACAATGGAACTTGGAATGGGGCTCAAATTCTCAAAAGCGATACCGTAAAGAATATCCGAACCAATCACACCGCTGATCTATATAACGAAGAAGGAGCTGGGTTTGGATTGGGGTTTTCGGTCATCTCAATACCTGAAAAAATGAATCGTCCAGGAGGGGTTGGACAACTCCAGTGGGGCGGTTATTTCAGTACGCATTTTTTTATCGATCCAGAAATAAAGGCCATTGGGATCATACTGACCCAGCAAATGCCTGGTGGGGAGGATATCAATACGCCCTTCCAGAACAACGTATATAGAGCCTTAAATTAAGCTACTGATAGGGACACACAAACCCCTTCATGTCCACGTACATTCATCACTTTATGATCCGAAAAAACGAGGTATTGTCCCTTAACACCCACAAGGGTTCCTGTAAATTGTTTTACCTTAACAAGGTTAACACTCGTTACACTTGGTGGAGGGTTTTGGAGAGGGAACTGTAAAGACAACGTTTTTTCTTGTAATGCACTGCTAACATAGTCTTTTACTTCATCGGGAAGGTGGGACAATGCCCGTTGTCTCTCAACGATCAGGTCTATGGGTTGAGGAGTTTGGGTTAACATCTGCCGCCAGTTGGTTTTGTCGCTGTAATGCGCTTTGAGTGCAACTTCCGTAATTCCCGCCAAGTATCGGTTTGGCACCTCGACAATCGGAATGGTTTGATGAGCCCCCTGATCAATCCAGCGAGTGGGTACTTGAGTTTTTCGAGTTACCCCCACTTTAAGACCACTCGACACCGCTAGGTAAACAATATGAGGTTGGAGCTGCACCTTTTTCTCATAGGTCAAGTCACGGTCTTCAATGTCCAGGTGGGCCTGACTGAGCTCTGGACGCATCACCCAATCGCCTGCGCTGGGCATTTCAAAAAAACACGACTTACATAAACCCTGTCTAAAAATCGGTTGGTCAATGCCACAACTCATACAAGAAAATCCAGTGTGCGTAAACGAGAGTGATTTTCCAATCAGGTCATTGACACGAACAAACAAAGATGGAAACGCCATATAATAATCAATCGGTTCGTTGAGTTCCGTTCTCATCTTGCGCAAAGGGCCTTCAATCATCGTACTTTTTTTCGTTATTTTTGTCATAAATATACTCTATTTATGCCCATTCCATTGCTCCATTCTGTTTTGTCATGGTTCCTCAAAAAAAGGGTACATCAAATCGAGCTTTTTCTCAAATACCCCAATGAAGTTCAAGACGAATTGCTCACCAAGCTTGTCGATCAAGCCAAAACCACTTGGTTAGGACAGAAATATGGATTTTCATCAATCACTTCATACAAACAATTTTCGGATCAAGTTCCTGTCTCAACCTATGAAGACTTGGCAGATCTCATCGGACGAACTCGCAAAGGAGAGCAAAATCTGTTTTGGCCTTCCAGTATCAAATGGTTTGCAAAATCAAGTGGCACAACCAACGATAAAAGCAAATTTATCCCTGTTTCAAAAGAAGCCCTAAACGAATGTCATTTTAAAGCCGGTAAAGATATGCTGAGCTTGTATTTTAATAACAACCCCGATTCGCAACTTTTTCAGGGCAAGGCATTACGCTTGGGCGGAAGTAAATCTCTTTACGAAGAAAACAATACCTATTTTGGAGATTTGTCTGCAATTATTATCGAAAATCTACCGCTTTGGGCAGAGATTGTAAGTACGCCCAGTCATAAAGTCTCAATGATGGAAGAATGGGAATCAAAAATGCAAGCCATCATCCAAGCCTGCGTCAATGAAGATGTGACCTCCCTTGCAGGGGTACCATCTTGGATGCTTGTTCTTTTGCAAAAGATTCAAGAACAAACTGGTCACCAAAATCTTTTGGAATTATGGCCCAATGCTGAAGTGTATTTTCATGGCGGAGTGAGCTTTAATCCTTATCGAAACGAATACCGGAATATTTTCCCTAGTGATAATTTTCAATATTATGAAATATATAATGCTTCAGAGGGGTTTTTTGGTATACAGGATCAAAATGACTCCGACGAACTCTTGTTGATGCTTGATTACGGTATCTTTTATGAGTTTATCTCCATGGACACCTATGGAACATCCAATCAAACTGTGATTCGTTTGTCCGAAGTAGAAGCAGGGAAAAACTATGCTGTGGTCATCACGACCAATGCAGGCCTTTGGCGCTATCAAATTGGGGATACCATACGCTTCACCTCAACCAATCCATATCGTTTTAAAATCACGGGGCGAACCAAGCACCATATCAATGTGTTTGGAGAGGAGCTCGTCATCGAAAACGCCGAAACTGCGCTTGCCGATGTAAGTAAAGCACATCAAACTTCGGTGATTGACTTCACGGCAGGCCCCGTTTTTATGGATGGGAATAAAAAAGGAAAACACGAGTGGATTGTCGAGTTTAAATCGCCGCCAAAGGATATCGATCAATTTATGAATGATCTCGACAAACGCCTGCAAGAGCTCAACTCCGACTATGAAGCCAAGCGGTACAAAAATATGACCCTCGATTCTTTAGATATGCATATTGGTCGCGAAAACTTATTTCACGATTGGTTAAAAGATAGAAATAAACTGGGTGGGCAAAATAAAATCCCACGATTGTCAAACAGTCGGGAATTTGTTGATGTTTTACTGAAAATGAACCGCTAAGAAACTGCTTTTAGCGCTTGTAGCTTCGACTTATTGAGTTTGTTGATTGCATAGGTTTTGGAAACTCGAAATTCTTTCTCCTCTGTCCCTGGAAGTTCAAACATCGCATCGGTGAGAACGGCCTCACAAAGCGAGCGCAATCCACGTGCTCCCAACTTATACTCCACTGCTTTTTCAACGATAAAATCAAGTGCCCCATCAGAGATGCTAAATTCGATTTCATCCAATGCAAAAAGCGCTTTATACTGCTTGATAATTGCGTTTTTAGGCTGGGTTAAAATCGCACGAAGTGCTTTTGCGTCCAAAGAATCCATATGCGTCAGCACTGGCAAGCGTCCGATGATTTCAGGGATCAATCCAAATGCTTTCAGATCTGATGGAACCAAATACGAAAGTAAGTTGTTTGACCCACCGTAGTGATCGCCTTTTTTGGCAGCACTATAACCCACCGACTGCATGTTGAGTCGTTTGGAAATGTGTTTTTCTATCCCATCAAAAGCACCACCTGCGACAAACAGGATGTGCTCTGTATTGATTTCGATAAACTTCTGGTCGGGGTGTTTTCTACCGCCTTTGGGAGGTACATTGACGACCGTTCCTTCAAGCAACTTCAGTAATGCTTGCTGAACACCTTCGCCTGAAACATCACGGGTAATCGACGGATTATCACTTTTACGAGCAATCTTATCGATCTCATCAATAAACACAATACCTTTTTCCGCCTTGCTTTGGTCATAGTCGGCAGCCTGGAGGAGTCGTGTGAGTATGCTTTCAACATCTTCTCCGACATAACCTGCTTCCGTCAGCACAGTCGCATCGACAATCGCCAAGGGTACGTTGAGCATTTTGGCAATCGTTTTGGCGATAAGCGTTTTACCCGTTCCCGTTTCTCCAACCATCAAAACATTGCTTTTTTGAATTTCTACATCGCTTTTTGGTTGAAGCAAGCGTTTGTAGTGGTTGTAGACCGCTACAGACAACACCTTCTTGGTGTAATCCTGACCGATGACATAATCATCCAAAAATGCTTTGATTTGCTTGGGATTTCCCAATGAGATGTCTTCCCGATTGGCCTCCACCACTTTGTGCGTTGATTCCTCGAGAATAATCCCATTGGCTTGTTCGATACAGCGATCGCAAATGTGCGCATCCAATCCGGCGATTAACAGATTGGTATCATCTTTCTTTTTTCCACAAAATGAGCAGGTAAGTTCTTTGTTTTCCATGGGGTTTTAGTTTCTGACCAAGACTTCGTCGATCATGCCATATTTTTTCGCTTCGGGGGCTTTCATCCAGTAATCCCGATCCGAGTCTTCATAAACTTTGTCGTATTTCTGTCCAGAATGCTTGGCAATGATTTCGTAGAGTTCTTTTTTGAGTTTTAAAATCTCACGGGCAGTAATTTCAATATCCGACGCCTGTCCTTGTGCCCCGCCCAGAGGTTGGTGGATCATCACACGAGAGTGTGTGAGACCAGAGCGTTTTCCATCAGCTCCTGCACAGAGAAGCACCGCAGCCATTGAAGCTGCAATCCCCGTACAAATCGTAGCCACATCAGGACCGATAAACTGCATCGTGTCATAGATTCCCAAACCGGCATACACACCTCCACCTGGAGAGTTGATATAAATTTGGATGTCTTTAGTTTTGTCGGTACTCTCCAAAAACAACAGCTGTGCCTGAATAATATTGGCCACACTGTCGTTGATGGCAGTTCCCAAAAAGATGATGCGATCCATCATCAAACGTGAGAATACATCCATTTGCGCCACATTCATTTGGCGTTCTTCTATGATATACGGAGTCATACTACTCACCAATTGGTCGTAGTACAAACTGTTGATTCCATGCTCTTGAATCGCATATTTTTTAAACTCTTTACCGTAGTCCATTGTGTTTGTTATGGTTTAAAGATAGGTAATTTATGATTTGTATGCTTGCTTGACAAAATCTTCGTAACTCACTTTCTTGGTCTTAAGGTTGGCTTCTGAACGAAACAGATCGGTCATTTTCTTACTCATCAACTGATCAGAGATGCGCTTGATTTCATCTTGATTGCCCAAAATACGCTCTGCAATATCGTCAAGTTCTTGATCGGATACATCCGTGCGACCAAACTGCGCCATTTGCCCTTGAATCATATCTCTGGCAAAGGATTTGACTTGCTCACGATCGATTTTCAGGTCGTACTGTTCCGCCAATTTCGCCTCGATCAATTGGTATCGAATCCCGCGTTCGGCTTTGTCATATTCCTCGGCTGCTTGATCTTCGGAAATTGGATTTTCACCAGAAGTTTGCATCCATTTTTTTAAAAACGCAGCAGGTAAATCAAATTTGGTGTTGTCGATCAGAGACTCGGTCACGTCGTTTAGCATTTTCTGGTCGGATTGGGTTGCAAATTGACGTTCAGCATCTGCCATGAGCTTTTCCTTGAGTTCGGAAACGCTTTTCACAGCGTCCTTGCCCATGACCTTATCAAAAAACTCTTGATCCATGTCGGCGAGTTCTCTGCGGTTGATTTCTTCAATCGTACAACTTACAACAATCGAAAGTCCGTGTGCCTTGTCGTGATCCACACCCAAAACATGCATCAACTTGTGATCATCAGCAAAAAGCCCTTTGGTTTTGAGCTCGATGGTGTCACCAACTTTTGCACCCAATAGTTTTTTCTTTTGAGCTTTGCTTTTCATGTCATCGATAGACAAGGTGGACTTGTTGTTCACCTCCTCAGCTGTAAACTGGGCTGTAATCTCAGCGCCATCGGCAACAGTGTCTTCGGCATGTAAACTCCCATATTGGCTGCGCATACGTTCGATTTGTTTGTCAATGGTTTCGCTGTCTGCAGTGATCTGGTAATGGGTAATGGCCTTGCGCCCTTTGAGTTTGACCTCAAACGATGGGCTTAATCCCAATTCAAAGTCAAACAACATGGTGTCGGCATCCCAGTCAAAGTCTTCGCGTTCAACTGGAAGTGGATTGCCCAACAAGGCAATTTTTTCTTTGCTAATATAGTTGGAAAGTGACTCCTGCAGCATTTTGTTTGCCTCATCGGCTTTGACGGCAGCGCCATATTGCTTTTTGATCAATCCCATGGGCACATTGCCCTTGCGAAAGCCAGGGATATTTGCACGTTTTCGATAGGAAGTGAGAACCGAATCGATTTTGGGCGACAGATCCGCCTTATCAATTGCGATGGTAATGACAGCATTTAGGGCATCAACATCTTTGCGCGTTACTTGCATAGCATTTTATTTACGGAAGCGCAAAAGTACTTTTTTTCTTGCCCTTTAGCAAGAGTTAATCAATCCTCAAAAAATCAGCCACCTCCGCAGTAAAGGCAACGGGGTTTTCGGCATGGAGCCAATGCCCCGCTTTGGGAATGGTTTTGACTATGGCTTGGGGGAATTTTGAAGCGATTTGAGCGTGGTCTTGTGGCAAAATATAATCTGATTTTTCACCTGCCAAAAACAGTGTTGGTCCGTGATAGTTCGCATCGGAAGCCATCATCACTTGTCCAACCTGGTCTTGCAATACAGGAGCGTTTACACGCAGCGCAAAACCGTCGGGGGTGCGGTACAGGTTTTTTAGTAAAAACGAGCGTGTCCCTTGTTCGGTCACAAACTGGCTGAGACGCTGATCGGCGTCGCCACGAGATTTGGGGGGATGGGTGTGTAAGTCCATCAGCCCTTCCAAAATGTGATCGTGATGTGGTGGGTAGGTCTTAGGAACAATGTCAGCAACAATCAGTTTTTCGACTTGTTCGGGGTTGGTCGTGGCATAGTGCATCGCCAGTTTACCCCCCATGGAATGTCCCAAAACGATGACTTGCTGCAGTTGATGATGATCGCAATATGCTGTCAAATCCGCAGCCATATCGGCATAGGAAAACGCATCGCTGTGAAAGCTGCGCCCGTGATTGCGCAAGTCGATGAGGTGCACCTCAAAATGGGCTGCCCATTGCTTGCCCATGCTACGCCAATTGTCGGACATGCCCAAAAAGCCATGTAAGACGAGCAAGGGTTTTCCAGTTCCTAAGATTTGACTGTGAAGCAAGCTCATGTAAGTTTGGCGCGGTATTGATTCACTACGTTTTCAAGTCCAAAATAAAGCGACTCGCAAATAAGCGCATGCCCGATTGAAACTTCAAGCAAATTGGGAATATGCTGATGAAAATAGGCGATGTTTTGCAAGTTGAGGTCATGCCCCGCATTGAGTCCAATTTTGAGTTCTGCTGCCCGTTTTGCCGCATCTGCATAGGGTGCAATCGCAGCTTTGGGGTTTTTTGGAAACCCACTTACATAGGCCTCTGTATAAAGTTCAATGCGGTCTGTTCCTGTGTCTTTTGCTCCATCGACTTGTTTGGGATCAGGATCGAGAAAAATAGAAGTCCGAATGCCATTGGATTTAAATTCTTGTATGACTTCCGTCAAAAAAGACTTGTGTTGGATGGTATCCCAACCCGCATTAGAAGTAATCGCATCTTCGGCATCGGGAACGAGGGTCACTTGTGAGGGCTTTACCGCCAAAACAAGGTCTACGAACTTGGGAATGGGGTTGCCTTCGATATTGAGTTCGGTTTGCACCACCTCTTTGAGATCGTATGCGTCTTGATAGCGAATATGACGCTCATCGGGTCGTGGATGAATGGTAATCCCTTGTGCACCAAAACGCTCCAGATCTTTGGCGGTTTGTACAAGATTGGGCATATCGCCTCCACGTGCATTGCGCAGGGTAGCGATTTTGTTGACATTGACACTTAAACTCGTCATTTTCTATTTTTTGGCAAAAATACATGGAATACAGCGATTTGTCCACTTTTTTCGTTATTTTGGCTATAGTTATGCACAAAGCAACTGTTTATCAAAATCTCACACAACTCAGCATCCGCAAAAGCCGCGTTGATTTTTTGTTGTCAGAGCTTACTCAACTTCTCGAACTTTGTCATGTTGAAATTACGAGTCTACAGCTCGAACGTCAGCATGAAGATTGTGTGGACATCTTGCTCACTGTTGACGCGCAAGACCTTAAACATCTTTTGCCAACACTTCGCCGATTTGGGTATGAAGTCCTGAGCAAGCACGACGAAGACAATTGGGAAGATAAGTTGCAGGAGCACGCTTCATATTTAGACAAATACCTCTCGATGTAGTCGCCCATGAAAATTGCTGTGTACAGCTCCCTTCAAGACGAAGCTTGTCAACAAACTGTTCGTTATCTTTTAGAATCCGCTCATTCAATGGGTATTGCCGTGACTTGCCATGAGGCGATTTGTACATGGTTAAAAAGCCAATCGCTTTCTTCATTTTCTGAACACACTGACTTAGGTAAAGACACTGATGTCTTTTTTTCAGTTGGTGGGGATGGCACCCTTCTTCGCTCATTGGAGTTGATTCGTGATACTGAGATTCCTGTGATAGGCGTCAACACGGGTCGGCTTGGGTTTTTGGCTACCCTTCAGGCCGATGATATCCAAATTGCACTTCAAGCATTTGTAGACCGTCAATACCGCATTGAGAAGCGGACTTTGCTCGAAGTTGAAATCGAGGATGCGTCGGCAAACCTTACTGCTTTCCCATTGGCATTAAACGAAGTAGGAGTAAGTCGAAAAAACACAACTTCAATGATCACGGTTCACACCAAAATCAATGGGGAACCACTCAATTCCTACTGGGCAGATGGGTTTATTGTTTCAACACCTACCGGGTCAACGGGCTATTCGCTTAGCAATGGCGGACCGATTATCGATCCAAATAGTAAGTCCTTGGTACTCACGCCCATTGCGCCTCACAATCTCAATGCGCGCCCTTTGGTGATATCTGATGATGATGTGGTTGAGCTTCGTGTGTCGAGTCGCGAGGATGCACACCTGCTTTCTTTGGACTCTCGAATTTACACCATTGCAACTGGACAGGAGATTCGTATACAAAAAGCGGCATTTCCCTTACATTTGGCACGCCTAAACGATGATAGTTATTACAAAACCTTGCGCAACAAACTCCATTGGGGGAAAGACAGGCGCAATTGAGCAATAAATGCAAATCCTAATTCGTTTAGCATACGTAAGTCCTGTACAGTGTTGAGATTCATTCTATTGTGTCTGATTGTTCCAATGATATTTGTCCATGCGCAATATCGCGAAATTGGGCTATTCATCGGAGGTACGAATTACATTGGAGAGGTGGGAAAAACAACTTTTGTTGAGCCATCTCTCAAATCGCCCTCGGCAACGCTATTTTACAAAAGCAATTTTTCACCGCGTTTTGCCTTTCGTGTTGAACTAGGTTTGAGTTCTATTCGGGGCATCGATTCCCTATCACTAGAACCTTTGCGAAAAGAACGCGCCAACAGTTTTACCAATTCGATCAACCATACATCGGCTATCCTAGAAGTCAATTATTTTGAAATGGATCTCTCTGACTTTAAAACTTCGTGGTCACCTTATCTATTTGCGGGACTGAGTTATCTAAAATACCGTGACTTGTACTATCCTATCCGCGAATCCGTTGCCAATTATCAAAACAATGACTTTTCATTTGCGATTCCCATGGGGTTTGGTGTCAAAACCCGTTTGGGCATGAATTTTCTGTTGGGTTTTGAAATCAAAGCGCTTTACATCTTTAGCGATAATCTCGATGGAAGTTTTCCTACATTTGTGGACGAAATTTATCAACAGCCAGCATTTGGAAACAGTTTGAGCAACGATTGGATCATCTTTAGCGGTTTTTCGCTCTCCTATTCCTTTGGACGTGGTTGGTTTATAGAAGGTCTATTATGACACCAATTGACATTGATATCAAAAGATTGCCAAAGCATATTGCCATCATCATGGATGGAAATGGTCGCTGGGCAAAGCTGCGTAACCAACCCCGTGTTTTTGGCCATCGTGAAGGGGCAAAATCGGTGCGTAAAGTTGTTGAGGGTGCTACCCGCCTAGGAATAAATAACCTGACTTTATATGCGTTTTCGACTGAAAACTGGAATCGTCCAAAATATGAAATTAAAACTTTGATGAAGCTGCTCGTCAGTGCATTAAAGCGCGAATTGGGTTTGATGAAAAAAAACAACATCCGTCTGAATGCGATTGGACATACAGAAATGATGCCAGAAAATGTTCAACATGAATTACAGGAGGTTTTGGACGAAACCAAAACAAATACGGGACTTGTATTGACTCTCGCCCTGAGCTATGGTGCACGACAAGAAATCCAGCGTGCAATTCAAGAAATCAGCCATAAAGTTAAAAATAACATAATTTCAGTTGAAAATGTTGATGAAGACATAATAAATAAGCATCTTTACACGCAAAATTTACCAGATGTCGATCTGCTGATTCGCACAAGTGGTGAAGTCCGAATAAGTAATTTTTTGCTGTGGCAAATTGCCTATGCAGAATTGTATTTTACCGAAGAGCTTTGGCCCGATTTTGACGAGACTTCCTTATACAATGCAATCACAGATTATCAACTTAGAGAACGTCGATTTGGAAAAACGAGTGAGCAAATTGCTGAATAATATCGCCCCTTGGATTTTTTTGTTTCTGACTGTATATAGCAGTTCATTGGCACAACAAACCCCTTCTTTTGATGAGGGTAAACTTTACACACTGGGTAAAATTGAAGTGACTGGGATTAAAAGTTTTAGCCCACAAACCGTAGTGGCATATACGGGTCTTCGGAAGGGACAACAGGTTAGAATTCCTGGTGATGATATCAGTGCTGTGATAAACAAACTTTGGAAACTCGAACTTTTTAGTGACATCAACTTTTATCTCACACGTGTGGAAGGAGACACTGCTGACATCGAGATCTACATACAAGAGCTTCCAACGCTTTCAGATTTTACAATTACAGGTGTCAAAAAGAACAAACTCCAAGGTCTAATTGACGACACAGGCTTGAAAAAAGGGCTAAAAATCAGTGAGAACTTTTTAGAAACCACAAAAAACTACATTGTCAATAAATACCGAAAAGATGGCTTTTTAAATACGAAAGTCACGATCGAAACCAAAAAAGATACGGTTGGTAGCAACAGTCAAAAAATGCTGATATTTATCGATCGCGGTGACCGTGTGAAAATCAACTCCATTACATTTGATGGCAACGATGAGTTTAGTGATGGCACCTTACGAAAGCGATTCAAAAACACCAAGCGCAAGTTCTTTGGTCGATTTTGGAAAAAATCAAAGTTCATAGAAGAAGATTACAACGAGGATCTGAGTACACTTATCGACTACTACAAAGAAAAAGGCCATCGCGATGCACGAGTGATTTCCGACACAGTGATTTCTAATAACAATGAAATCGATCTCCAAGTCAAAGTGGTTGAAGGGAACAAATACTACTTTGGAGACATTAACTTTTTAGGAAACAGTGTGTATTCCGATCAAGACCTTGCGCGCCTTTTAGGGATCGACAAAGGGGACATTTATAATGGGGTTTTGCTCCGTAAGCGAATAGCAGATCCCACCAAACCCGATGGAGAGGATTTGACCAACCTTTACCAAAACAATGGCTATTTATTTTCGTCGGTAAACCCTGTCGAAATCAGTGCTGAAAATGATACCATCAACTTTGAAATTCGAATTATCGAAGGGAAACCAGCTTATTTTAATCGAATCACCGTTGTCGGAAACGATCGTACCAATGATCATGTAATTTACAGAGAATTACGTACCAAACCAGGTGGATTATACAGTAAAGATCTCGTTGTTCGATCAGTTCGTGAATTGGGCCAACTAGGCTTTTTTGATCCAGAGCAAATTTCACCCGACTTTAAGAATGTCGACCCCAATGCTGGGACGGTGGATATCGAATACGGACTCGTTGAAAAAGGAGCCAGTCAAATCGAGCTTCAAGGTGGTTATGGCGGAGGTGGATTTATCGGAACGCTTGGGTTGAGTTTTAGTAATTTTTCGATGCGAAACATCTGGAATAAGTCGGCCTACAAACCTGTGCCTATGGGTGATGGTCAGCAGTTGTCCCTGCGTTTGCAAAAAAGTCGTTTTTACGAAACCTATAGTTTTTCGTTTTCAGAACCTTGGCTTGGCGGCCAACAGCCTGTACAGTTTTCAACTTCGATCTCACAGACCACTCAGTACCGCTACAATTACTTCACAGGTCGTGCAGATACAAGCCAGTATTTTAAAATTCGTGGCATAAATATCGGATTGGCCAAACGATTGCAAGTGCCTGACGACTACTTTACACTATCTCAAGCAATCGGTTATCAGTATTATGATTTGAACAATTACTACACAGGCTTATTCACTTTTGGAGATGGCGTATCGAACAATCTGTATTACAGCGTTGCCCTTTCCCGGAATAACACCTACACCAACCCGATTTTTCCATTAGGCGGTTCTCAATTTTCAGTGAGTGCAAAGCTTTCTTTTCCGTATTCATTGGTCAACAATGTGGATTATGCCAAGCTGGGCGACCAAGCTGCCTATCAAAATACTGACGGGACACCAGATCAAGCAAAAATTGATCAGGAAAAATTTCGATGGTTGGAGTATTACAAATTAAAGTTTTCTGGCTCGTGGTACAGCACGATCGTCGATAAGCTGGTGTTGAAAACACATACTGAGTTTGGATACTTGGGGGCATACAATACGGATCGTGGCATAATACCATTTGAGCGCTTTTATTTGGGTGGGGATGGACTTTCACAATATGCACTTGATGGACGAGAAACCATCGCAATGCGAGGATATGAAAACCAGTCTTTGTCGGATCGAGATGGCGCCACGATTTATAATAAGTTTTCACTGGAGCTGCGGTATCCTATCACCCTCAAGCCATCGGCCTCCATATTTGCTTTAAGTTTTTTGGAAGCAGGGAACTCCTACAATAATTTTAAGGAATATAATCCGTTTGATATGAAAAGGTCCGCTGGTTTTGGAATTCGAATTTTTATGCCCGCCTTTGGTCTTCTTGGAATCGATTTTGGATATGGGTTTGATAGTCCTATCGAAGGTGATTTGAGCCCCCACGGTTGGGAAACACACTTTATCATCGGGCAGCAATTTTAGTTTGTTTGAAAAAAATATTATTTCTTGGGCTTTTCTTTGGCTTAACGACTATGGTTTTAGCGCAAAACCGGGTTCGCATCGGCTTTATGGACATGGATCGTGTACTTGAAAATCTCAATGATTATAAAGATGCCAATGCGGCTTTGGAGGATAAAATTAGTTTTTGGAAAGAAGAAATCCGGAATAAACAAACCAAAATCGATGAGTTGCAGCAGAAATTGGATCTTGAACGTCCTTTGTTGACAGAAGAGTTGATAGAAGAGAGAGAGGAAGATATTGCATTTGAGCAGGAAGAGCTCAACACCTATCAGCAAAAACGTTTTGGTCCACAGGGCGATTGGTTGGCGCAAAAAGTCATTTTTATTCAACCCATCCAAGATAAAATTTTGGAAGCTGTCAAAGAAGTTGCAGAAAATCGAAAACTAGATTATGTATTTGATCGAAGTGCTGAAATTTTGGTCTTCCATTCGGAAAAAAAGTACGATATTAGCAGCCTTGTTGTAAAATATATCAATCAAAAAGACAAGAAAAAGGCAAGAGAGGAACTCGTTGAATCTCGCAAACAAGAGCAAAATGCTGCTCGCCAAAAGGTTTTAGAAAAGCGTAAAAGAGAAATGGACTCGATACGAAAAGCAAAAGCCAGTGAGCAGAAATAAATTAAACCTCAATAGAATGAAAATTAAATTTACACACTACATCACAGCAATCTGCATTGCTTTTATGAGCTTTACAGCACAAGCACAATCTAAGGTTACCCACATCGACTTTCAAAAACTCGTGAGTGAGATGCCCGAGGTTATCGCTGCGCAGGAAGAGATTCAAAAACTCGAAAAGGATTATACCAATGAGATTGAATCCTCCCTAAAAGAACTGCAAACGAAAATGCAAAACTACTCTGCAGATGCTGAAAATCAGACTGACCTAACAAATCAGAAGCGTCAACAAGAATTACAGGGTATGGAGCAAAATATCCAGCAGTTTCGTCAAACAGCTCTCCAAGACGTGCAACAAAAACAAGCCGACTTGTTACGCCCTTTGATTGAGAAGGCACGTGCTGCAGTCGAAAAAATTGCTACTGCACAAGGGTTTGACTATGTGATAGACTCCAGCCAAGGATCTTCCGTACTAATGGCCAAAGGAAAAGACCTTATGGCAGATGTCAAAACTGAGCTTGGCTTCTAAAAAACTCCGTTTTAAAATTTTTAAAACTGCCCTTTTTAAGGGCAGTTTTTTATTTTTACACTATGGGGAATCGTCCAATAGGCGTATTTGATTCAGGCGTGGGTGGCTTGTCGCTACTACGTGAACTTCGGTCCTTACTTCCAAACGAAGATTTAATCTATATTTCAGATAACGCATACGCCCCATACGGCGCCTTGTCTCCCGTGGATATCCGAAAAAGAAGTCAGGCGTTGACCCAATGGCTCTGTGAACAATCCTGTAAACTCATCGTCGTGGCGTGCAATACCGCAACAACAAATGCCATCGAATCCTTGCGAAAAACCTACCAGATCCCTTTTGTTGGAATCGAACCAGCAATCAAGCCAGCTGCCCTACAAACCAAAACAGGAGTTGTTGGCGTACTTGCCACCAAAGGAACCTTAAGCAGTGGACTGTTTAACGAAACCTCTTCGGCTTATGGCGAGGGAGTTCGTATCCTCGAAAAGGAGGGAAAGCATTTGGTCCAGATGATCGAAAGTGGAATGCTACAGAGCGAAGAAATTGAGCAA
>Ga0181568_10001346_pt1 | contig 22569 bp, 27 predicted proteins | sample 101ome_20_FD_133758 | JGI IMG/M metagenome (GOLD analysis project Ga0181568, IMG submission 133758) | Coastal salt marsh microbial communities from the Groves Creek Marsh, Skidaway Island, Georgia - 101404AT metaG (megahit assembly) | ecosystem: Environmental > Aquatic > Marine > Intertidal...
AAAATCTAAAGCATCTATGTCTCCAAAAGTTCCAATGTCCTCTGCTTTCATAACGATAGCACCACCACCAAAACCACCACCAATTGTTATGGCTGCAAATTTATCAAAACCATTTGGTTTATTTAACTGTTTAGCTTTACTAGCTGCTTTAGTTAAATTAACATTGTCAACTGTTTTACCATATCGATTAGTTTTAACTGCGTTAACTAATATAGGTGCAAGTTGCCTTGCTTTCATACTTGCGTATTCAATAGTTTTCCCTGTTGCTTTCATGGCTATTTTGTAGCCACCCATTAATTGTATAAAAGCTTCTGTTAAATGCCCCGCAGCTGTAGCTCTAGCTTGGTCTTCAGCTTGATTTTCTATAAGACCAAAAATAGTTTTTTCAAATTCTCTGTTAAATCTTTCTGTTAAACCTTTATCAACATCAATACCATCTCCTTTTGCTGCATCGTATATCAATGTTCCAAAATTAACTATACCTTTTGGTATTTTAATAGCACCACTAACAACAGCTCCAGTTAACGATTCACCTAGTCCTACTTCGTAATCGTCTTTGTCACCTAATCCAACTTTTTCTACTTCTTTGTATTTTATAGGTTCATCTATATCTATAGATTCTTTTTTAGCTTCGGCTTGAGCAGCTTTTGCTTCTCCAAATAAAGATACGTCTTTTGGAAGTAATGATGAAAGTTTAGTGTATTTGTTTTCTTCTTTTATTCTTTTTGATACCTCAGCTTCAGGTACACCCTCGTTTAAAAGTTCTTCTTCTCTTAATCTTATAAGTAAACCATCAACACCCTCTTCACCTATAATACGGTTATAAAGTTTACCTTCTTCTAAATTTTCTTCGATTGCTTTTCTGGTGTCATCAGAAGGAATTAGAAAATCGTACCAGTTGGACTTGTCCGCCATTTCTACTCCTCTTTGATAATTGACTGTACTTCAATAACTTTATTGCCTTGTTTTTTAAGAAATCTAGCTGTGTTTACATCGTATACAATATAACCGTCTGGTAAATCAGCTAATGTAGAATCTTTTATAATATCTCCTTCCGGAGTATATTCACCCTCTTGTCCAAATATATATTTGCTTTTAGATCTTGCCCCAACAAATTGAGAATAGGCTTTCGGGTTAGATTTTTCTAAATTTTTTAAATTACTCACAATAATTTCAGCTTGTAAACGATCAATCTGAGGATTACCTCTAGTATCTTGTGTAGCTTTAATAATACTGTCAACATTTGATGAATAATCTAATGCAGCTTGATCAGAAGGATCTCGTTTTTTTCTAAACTCAGGTAAGGCTCTGTTTAATGCTTCTTCTTTATCTAAATTAAAAGTTTCCATTAAATATTCTACTTTTTCTTGTAAAGCTATTTTATCTGAATCAGATAAATCTTTGTATAGGTCTAGTGCTATTGCTTGTCTTGTTTTCTTTTGTGATCTTAGATCTTTAATTAAATCAGCTGTAGGTCCTTTTGCTGCAGCTACTAAGTTTCCAATAGTGCTACCACCACCTGTTTGACTTGCAACAGCTGGTCCATACGATAGTAAAAATTGTGTTAGAGGATCTCCTAATCCGCTTTGGTTTCCACCAGCAGCCATGATTGTATCAAGACTATCAGAAAGTTTTACACCCACATCTTTCACACCAAGATCTTCTGCATTACTTGTTGCGTATTGTCCTCTTTCAACAATATTATTCATGATGCCGCCACCGACGTCACCACCTTTCCTAAACATAGGTCTTTTAAATGTATTACTCATATTAACTAAACGCTCTGTATACTCCCGCTAATGTAGCTCCAGCTCCTAGTGCTGTTTGTAATGGTGAAGGCGTAGGTGATGTTTGAGTTTGGTATTGTGCTGGGTATCCAGCTATTAAACTTGTAACACCAGAACCATATTGTTGAGCTAAATTTAATGGTTGATTCATTTGTTGTTGTAATAACTGTTGTTGAGCAGATAACTGAGCTTGTTGTTGCGCTTGATCTTGTGTACCTAATGCACCTAACGCTGAAATCTGTTGACCAAATAATGCAGGTGCAGCTTGAGCTAGTCCCATTTGGTTCATGAAGTTTTGTTGTGCAGCTTGTTGAGCTTGACCAAAACCTTGTTGCAACAATTGAGCCTGCAATGCTGCTCGGTTCCTGTCGCTTGTTGTTTGATATTCTGATCTTACAACACCTTCTCTACCACCACCAAGAACACCTCTCGATACAGCGTTCGCTGCAATGCTAGGAATTCCTTTTGCTGCTTGCACGTCAAATTCTTTTAGTGTCTCAGATATAACATCTTGTTGATACGGAGACATAAATTGTTGATAGGCTTGTGGCCCTGTGCTAGCTGCTGCTGTTTGTAGGAATGGTGCAAACGATCCTAAACCACCTCTTAACGCTTGAGCTTCCTGTGTAATACCGGATGTAGGAGCTACAAATTGTGGACCAAAAACTGTAGATAGATCAGCACCTTTTAATCCACCTATTGCTGTTTGTAATTGTTCTAAATAAGTTTTACCTGCCGCTTCAATAAACGGTGCTGGTAACTGTTGTACTGTTTGAACTTCTGCCATTATACTACCTTGCTCTCTAGGTTCTTCATGAGATCATACATTCTCTGAGCACCTTTGTTAACACTACCACCACCTGCAGCTCTGACTGCATCAGCAGTGAATACGAATTCGTTGTTTGATAACATCGCTGGGATATCATCTGCTTTTTCTTTTACACCAACTGGCGGTATAAATCCACCTGTTTCTCTTAGATCTAACTCTTTAACTCCCTTTGAATTTACGTTTACTGGTAGGCCCTCGATGCCTGATGCCTGTTCCACTAACTTATCAGATCCAAAAGCTCTCATACCCCTACCACCATCAGCCATGTTCCCTACGTCAACTGTTTGGTCATCCGCTCCTTCTACTAAAGCATTTATTCTTATATCGTAATCTTCAGGAGATTCGTTGTCATTCTTTGGATATAATCTTGAAAACTGTACCTTTAATTGATCATTTACTTGTGCTCTTCTTTGAGCATAATCCATATCTGATTCACCTTCTTGTTGTTCTCTTTCAGCAAGTAGACCTGTAATCACTGCACCAGCTCCACCTACTTTTAATGCGTCCATAAATGCACCTTTACCTTTTTCAGCTCCAGATAAATTTAAAAGACTCAAAGGATTTCCAAACATGGATTTGCTTGCTGGTCCAAACAACATTTTTCCTCCAGGTATAAGCATAGGTGCAAAGTTCAAAGCTAATAGACCTGCAGGTGATTTAAGAATTTTACCTGCTCCTTTGACTACCCCTTTTACAGCTTTACCTACAGACTTAACAAGACTACCTAAACCGTATTGTGCTCTACCGCCATAGGCCATAGCTTTTTTATCGAATTCTTCTCTAGCTGCATCAATTGCTTCTTGTTGACTAAAACCTTGTTCCATGAACTCTTCTACAAGTCTCATAAACTCTCTTTCATTCTCTTCCATAGAAGCCATTTGCATGTCTTGTCTAGGTCTTAAATCACCCTTTAATTTAATGTCGGGTGCTCCTGCCATGAATTCTTTTGCTTTGTTAGTGTCTGTTAATGCCATAATTTTGTCTAAATTTAGTTTGTGAGGCAGGCATACTAATCCTGAAATATCACACTTTATTTGATTTTTTTACTATCGTCAACACCTTTGAGAGGCTGACTTCCTTGGTATAAGTCGTCCCAAAATCTACCACAATAAGAGTACTCACCAATATGTGTAATATAATCTTTTAAATATACATGTATTTTACCACCCATATCGGACCATCTTTGACAGAATCCAAAGTCTTCACCAAAATAACGCTTGGTGCTTGGATCATGTATCGTGTCAAATAAGTTAAACATATTGTCTTTTTTCTCGTTTCTACCATTAATTATGGTTGGTTATATATTTCTAGTTCAGGGTATTGTTTAATCATCTTCTCTATTACTTCTCTTTTAATTAACATACAGCCAGTCGGAGCATGTGTTACTTCAGCAACTCCATCCTCTACCTGTACTTTTTGTGGATCTTCTAGTTTTAAAGGAAAGGTATACCCTGCTTTAGATAAGTCATCTTGGTTGGTAATTGCTCTATGTTTCTCTGTCATTCGTCTCCATGCTTTATCCCAATCAAAAGTTTTCATAGGATATGGACAGCTTATTACATCTTTATCTTTTTCTAACATTGTAAAAATAGTCTTTGATTGAAAGTCAATGTCTGAGTCTATAAATAATAAATGTGTGTAGCCATCTGCATGGTTTAACATTTCAGCTACACACAAGTTTCTACCTTGTGTAACTAAAGAGGATTTCATCAAAGTAAAACTAACAAGTATTTTTCGTTGTATACAATCTTGCTGAAACTTTAATACAGCTTGACAATAATGCATAGATACGTCGCTATGGACAGGTGTGCATACCATAATTTTATATGGAGAAAATGTACCAATATTTATTTCGGTAACCCCTTCTCCATTTACTTTATTGTTTTTAATTGTTTGATAAGTGTCTGGATTTTGCACTACCGTTTTAGTTGGATCTGTTTGAGTAAACCAGATGGGTTCATTGTTTGCGCCTTGCGCTTTATTACTTTTTTGCATTTACCGCTCCTTCCAAAAATCTTTTCCAAGACGTACCTATTTTATTCCAACCATAATATGCTTGAGCATATGCAGATTGACATTCTAAATGATTATGTATTTGTTCTTCGTGTAAAGTATTAGCAGCTGCATCAATACCCATTGCAAACTTTTGAGCTAAATTTCTATAGTTTGATTCGTAAGGAACATACATAGGAAACTCTGCACCTGTCTCAAATAGTGCACCATAATTAGTTGTAATACAGTACAACCCTGCAGCCATACATTCCAATAAGGATATGCAAAACGTTTCTTCAAATATACTTGGATAAACATACATATGATATTTATGTAAGTTGTCTTTTATATAACTGTTCGGTTTGTACCCTATGTAATTTACGTTTGGTAATTTGTGTGCTTGTTCATATAATTTTATATAATGATGATTATTTTCTCGATAAAAATCTTTACCGTATATTTCGCAAGATGAATAAACATCTAGTGTAATCAAAGGATTTTTAACTAACTGCATAGCTCCCAACAATACAGATAATCCTCTCCAAGGTGTGTTTTGGTGTATGATTTTTATAGGCTCACCTTTTTCGTAAGGCTTAGATTTTTGTATTCTATCTATACCATTTTTAATAACTACTGATTTATGTGTAGGTATATCAAAGTGATATCTAAATTTTTCATATGTCCAGTGACTGTTAAAGACATACCAGTCGTATTTGTTATGATTAGATTTATCTTTAAACCAGTGATATAAATTACCTTGATCGTAAGAATTTTTTTGCCACAAAATATTTAGTTTTGTAGGATGTAATGGAATCTTTTCAGGTACCGATGTACAGATTTGTACTTCGTCTAATAGTTTTGAATCAACATATTTTTCTAAATAGTCGAATTGTAATTCTGTTCCGCCTCTAGGATTTTGGTTTATTGTCATCTTTACTCATTACTTTCTGCATTATGTCTAAACCTTTCGGAGAAACCTGTACAGTTACGTCTTGTACTATATCAGGTCCTTCTTTCTTTTCTTTAAACGTTTCACCAGTTTTAGTATTACGCCACGTAGTTATCGTAGTGCAATCTATTTTATATACATTATCCGTTTTCATTTTCTCTATTTATTAGTGCGTAACTTATCACACCAGTTATTTCATTAGCTGTACCAGCTTGTACTTTCATAACATCTCCTGCTTCTAAATTCAAGGAATCTTTTATTAAATTTTCTGTACTTTTATTAAGCTGTGCATGACCTACTTCAACATCAGAACCACCTGATTTTTTAACAAATAAATCAACATCTACGTTGGAAGCTGTAGCATGACTAGCTTGAACTAATTTAACAATGGCTACAGAAGATGTATTAATTGTTAACACCGTAGTTAAATTAGTGGTTATTAAATCATATGTTTCGCTTTTATAAAATATACTCATGATAAGAAATAATTAAACGCATCCTGTTCGTTTTTTAAATCTTGTTGAAAAGAAAAATTTAATTGATTTTGTAATGTAGTTAAAGACTCAAGTATCTGTCTTTGATTTTCTACGTCGTATTCTTGTTTTGGTTCAGGTATGTAGTTTGTTACTTTAGCCATTATCTGTCCCTTGCAAAAGCTCTATTGGCAGCTGAATACGTTGAAGATGATCTTTTAGGTGCGCTAGTTGTCCGACTAGGTATTTGTCCTCTTGCTCTATCTTGATTAGAAGGTGTTCCATAATCACCTCTATCAATTTTCTTTTGAATACCTCTTGCTTGAGCCATAGTTGCAGCTCTTGCATCTTCTCTTTCGTCATATCCACCATAACTTTTAATGTCTAAGTAATCCATTAAATTTTTAGATCTACCAAAATCAGATTGTTGTATTCTTTGATTTAAACTTCTGATACCACTACTGTCACTTAGTTTTTTTAAAAGACCAACACCTGGTATAAAATTAGCAAGAAATTTAAATAACTCTGCAATACCGCCTTTACGTTCTTCTACCTCATCAATTTCATCAGCTTCATTAGCTGATGGAAGAAACTCAAAGTTTGTCCCTTGATCGCTTGGTGTATTTCGAGTAAAGCCTTGTTGTATATCTATAGGACTTCCAAAAGGAACAGCTGCAGACGATGCGGTAATACCTGATGGGACCATTCCTAATTGTTGTTTTTGTATGTAAGTTGGACTTACATAAGGTTCAGTAGGTGTAAATAAATTTTGTTGGTTTGTGGAAGAAGAAAAAGGCACAGCGATTGGCACGGTAGTGCCTGGATAAAATTGTTCATTTGTAGGTCGTTGTTCTACCCTCCCTGTATTTACATTAAAAAAATATTCCATTATCTTCTACCGTCCGGTTGTGCGTCTAACCTAAAGGTTCCATATCTCCAAGATTCACCTGTAGATGTATTAGCTATTTGAATAGCTACTAATCGACCTCTAGCTCTCGTATCTATTTTATCAGTAGTTGCTGTAATTGTAAAGGGACCTAACGGTGAACTAACAGCTGTATTATCAGGGTAATCGTTTAAAAATAATGTAACTGTAGAATTACCACGTAAGTATTTAAAATCAGGTATAAATCTTTTTACAGACATAAAAAACTCTCCATCACCTCTATAATCAACAACTCCTGTTGCCTGACCCAAGGCGCTACGCCTTGATGTTATGTCCCAGTCCCCTGATTTAATAAATGCATCAATTGATGTAGTGCCTGAACTGTTAACTTGGTCGTCACCTAATTCATGAGCATAATAAATAGAAGCGCCATATAAATTAGTTATACCCGATATGTTATCAAAAACAGGTGTTGCTGTTGAATCATAATCAGTTGCGTAAGGTAGATCATATACCCCTTGGTCTTGATAACTAGATCTATCTAAAGAAGACGTAGTAAACACATTCTCTGAGTAATTATAGGTTACACATCTATCAATCTGCGTTGAACCTGATTTAGGATAAAACCAATTAATTTCTGTAAATAAAGCATTGGGTGCACAATAAATTAATTCACTTGCATTATAGTTAACACCTAAATTATCTCCATCGGTACTAAATACAAAATCTTCAACCAGACATGGTAATGATTTTACCGTACCATCAAAACTAAAAAATCCTCCTTCAGCTGACATCCACCATACAGAACCGTTTGCATAAGCTACAGCTTTAGGTCCTATACATCCACAGTTTGTACCAACCTGCCTTACAGAAAAAGTAAAAGGTGGACCTACGAATTGAACCACATAAGCTGCTTGATCAGTTAATACAAAGACATAATCTTTACCTTGTATGGCAGCTACAATCTTGTTTCCTGTATCTAGTCTAAATGTACCTGCAGTGTTAGTAGCTGTAGGTGCATAAGTATTTAGATCTTCTTGATTAGAAAATCTAACAAACATCGGATCTTGTGTTAATGGAGCACCAATTGTTGTTTCAGTTCCAAAATGAAATAAGTGTCTATCTCTATCAGATACCAAAGTTAATCTTGATTTGGTTGGATTGTTTGTTGTGTTAAAATTTGTTGTAGTTTGAGAAGCTCTAACGGCTCTAGGTGTTGCAGCTCCAGCATCCCATGTAAAAGTTTTACCATTAAATATTGTTGCAACTAATACTTCTCCGAAGTTATCAAGGCTCCAGTTGCCTGGATCTAGAATCACGTTGCTTACAGTTCTAGCTGTTCCCCATGTTCCTGTGTTCCATTGATACGTACCCCATCCATAACCAGCTGTTTGAAATGTTGGTCCTACTTCTTCATAGGGATTGATAGTGGCTGATCCAGAAGCAGATGCCGCTCCACTAGCATTAACTCTCATTTGAATTGTAAACGTATCACTGTTAGGCACAGTTAATATTTCAAAAGCCCCTGTAGTAAAATCTGATGCTACATATCCTGTAGGCGGAGTTACAGATGAAAAGGTTACATACCTTCCTTTTTCTAAACCATGCCCTACTTTGTTAACAGTTACATTGTTCTGACTAGAAAAGGTATCAAACGTTGCTCCAGTAATACCTGTTGCTAAAGGGCTGATGTCATAAAAAGCTCCTTCGTAATATAAAAATAAACCCTGAGATGTTCCAATGGCTACATATTTTTCACCATTAAAACTGGTAAAAGCGTGTTGAGCACGAGCTGCTCCAGGTAGAGTTTCTTGAGCTTCTGTTAGTTGAGTCCAACCACCTATTTTTTCAGGTAATCCATATCTAAATCTTACAAAATCTCCATCTACCCATTGACCTTCAGCCCCTGAGTCTGTTGCTTGTTTATTAAATCCAGGTTTGAAATTAAGCTTCTGTAACATAAGGCTTATATTATATTGTTATTTTGGTTAAAATCTACTGTTTTCTTATCTAAATTGTTTGCCTGTAATCCAAGCAACTAATGAATATCTCTCACCTTTAGTAACAGGTGTTACTTCATGTACCATAAAACTTGGAAAGGCTATTAGTTTACCTTGTTCTTTTGGTACAAAGCCACTGTCACCTATAACAAGGTCACCACCTTTATATGTAGATGGATCTGAAAGCTGTACAGTAATAGATAATTTTCTTATAGGACCATTAGTCCATCTATCTACATGTTTTCCATAAGCTCCTCTTGGAGCTTTGTAGTGAGTGAATTGAAACCCTTCATCAAATCCATGAAGATCAAATTTAAAAAAATCATTGTTTAAAGATTTTACAACATGTGTAACCCTTTGAAACATCCATTGATGCTCTAAGGTTGGGTATATCCAAGATACTTTACTTTTTCTTCTGTTAAACTTTTTACCGTTAACGGTTCCTTTTTCCAAACCTAATTTTTTTCCTTCTTTTATAATTTTTTTACATTCTTCTTTGGTAAATACATTGTCCCAATAAGCCCAATCTTGAATAGTATCTTGTTCTAAAGACCAGGTCATAGCTTATCTCCTACCCATTTTATACTCATTCTTGGAACATGAGGTACATTAAATGGATTAGCTCTATGTAAATCGTCAGCTTGAAACTGTATGACTCTTCCATATTTATATTTTACCTTTTTGTTTCTTGTTACATTTATAAATTCTCCTCCTTTATTGTCATCTGTAGATCTATCTAATAACAATAAAAACACATGTTGATTTGAATTACCGTCTGTATGATTAGTTCCGTTCATACCTTTGAATTGTAAATTAGTTGCAATCTCACTTAATCTTAAATTGGCCTTGAAGTTGTTACATAAAAACCTAAAACAATTTATTAATGTTTCAACTAATTCTCTATCATCAAAATATTCTATAAAGTCATTATCAAATCTTTTAAAAATTAATTGACCTAATAATAAATGAGAACCGTATTCTCCTTTGGGAAAGCTTTTTCTATTAGCTGCGTTATTTGCATACCAGGCACTGTTAATTAATTTATAACTTAGATCATCTAAAAATTTTTTATCGAATAGATTATCGTGGTAATTCATGCTCTCTTAAAAAGTCTTTATGTAAAACAGACTCTTTTTCCCATTCTTTCATTTCGTGTTTATATGTTTCGTAAGGTGTTATAACATTATAGAATCTCATATCTTTTGTTTTTTTAATTAGACCTAAACCTTTGCTTACTACGAGCCAACTATCTAGACCAAAAAAAGCATTACACTTATCCGTAACATCTAAGTTATTTAATGTTCCATCCTCTATCTTCGATAAAATTTTTTGTAGTTCACTAGGAATGTCTGTTCTTTTTAGATATGTTTTCCAGAACATACTATCTTTTCTTTTGGTTATGTAGTGTAAATATAAGAAAGCTAATACCTTTTCATTATTTAATTCAACTATACTGTTATATGTATCTCTCACACTTTGAGTAGTGTTTACAAAATCACCTAAAAAATTTTCTAATAGTTTTAATTGAGATATACTAAGCCATATAGAAGTGGCCTCTAAAGGTTCAGTAAAACCAGAAGATAAACCAACAGATATACAATTACCAATCCACACTTTTTCAAAACGACCTGCTTTAAACTTTAGTTCTTTTATAGGTTCAATTTTAGTTTTAAATGTTTTTTCTGCTTCTTCTATTACTTTATCTGTACTAGTGTAATTACTATCGTAAATATAACCAGAGCCAAATCTATGTTGTAATGGTATTTTCCAAACCCATCCATTTTTCATAGCGATTGCTTGTGTGTAGGGTTTAGGATCTTTATCTTGTTTTATTTTCCAAGGCACCGCTGTGTTAAGTGTTAGGTACTTTGTATAATCAATCCACTTACTATTATAATGTTTTCCTATAAGAAGTCTTGAGAAACCTGAACAGTCAAAAACAAAATCACATTTGTAGGATGTTTTATCTTTTAAATATATTTTTGTTATAATATCTTTTGTAGAATCTATTTTTAGATATTCACCTTTTTTAAGTTTCACTCCTCTTACCAATGCAATGCTTTTTAAATACTCTGCTACTTTGTTTGCATCGAAATGAATGGCTGATTTAACATGGTGTAAGTCAATTTTATTTTTATAAGATAAATAACTAGAATAAATATTTTTATCTAAATCAATTTTTTTGTTTAATAAATCTAGTATGGTATAAACGTTTATGTCATTAAATCCGTGAAAGTATTTTTTATTATCACCATTCCAATTTTCAAAACATATTCCATTTTTTATAGTTCCACCTGTCTGTTTAATTAAATCAAAAATATCAATATCTAAAAAACGTAAACAATCTATAATATGTGGTGTAGTTCCTTCACCAGCACCAAGTACACCAATTTTATCACTCTCAATAAGAGTGATATTAGAACCTTTAAAATATTTATCTAAGTAAAGAGCTGTCAACCAACCCGCTGTACCACCGCCTAAAATAACTACATTAAAATTTTTCATATCTTTTTATTATTGATTCAGGTAAAATTTCTTTAACTAAATATTTCTGTTTTCTTATACCATTAGTTCTTACTTTATGTAAACTAAAAGGATAGATAGAGTCATCATATCTAAGCCCATTTAATTCAAATTGTTTAATTTTATTAGGTAAAAGTATTTTGGTGCCTATAAATTTAGACAAGGATTTTAACACATTTGTTGGATTACTTACAAGATCTGAATAGTTAATAAATATATGTTTTTCTTTTGTTTTAACAATATGGTTTATACTACTATAATACTTGTAAATTATATTACCTTCACTTGTAGAATCCATTAGTTGAACACATCTTCTTTCTATATCAAAAGGTTTTTCTAATCTAATAAATGATGCAAGACATTCTAAAACAGGGCGATATAAAATAATAAACTTTGGTTCTTTTACAATATTTTTTAAAAGCTTTAAGTTTTCTTTGGTGCCCCATGGTCCTCTGTCTATAATATATTTAGAATTCCAATGACTGTAATAATTGTTAAAGATATTATTTACAATATTATTAAGTGATTTTTCATCAGGGAAGTTATTATAAATTTCAGAAGAAACTTTGAGATTATTTAAATAATAAATTATATCAGGTAAAATAGAGTTAGCTGAAACTTTGATATTTTTATTGCTATTCAATATTACAGAAAACAAAGTATTCCCTGCGCGAGGCATTCCTGTTAAGAAAAACATTTTCATATAAATGTAAATACAACCACCACTCTTCTGTCACCTGGTTCAGGGAAAGACCCAGCATGAAAATGTTTTCCATCAACACACATCACTTTACCTAATTCAGGTGATACTCGTTTCAACTCTTTCATAGGTCTTTTTGAGGTTTCATCTATAGGCAAAATAGTAAGTCCACCAGGGTAGAATTTTTTGTCATATATGATGGTGTCTCCAGAAGTGTTATTTAAATACATCATTAATATTTTATGATTAAAATCATGGTCTATATGTGGATCTGTGTTTTGATATTTTCCGTGATAGGTAATAGAATTTATAATAGCCCTAGTAATTTGTTTATGTTTTATTTTATGTTTCTTACAAAATCTTTTGAATATCTCATAGAAGAAAGGATATATATCTGAATTAATAACAGGCTTTTCAGTTTTTACATCATACCTTCTTATTAAGACGTGTCCGTAAAATGGGAATTTTTCACTCGTCGCTTGAGCAAACCTATACCAAGGAAAATCTGCAGTGTGAACTACGTTGTTATATATAAACTCTTTTTCTTTTTTCGTAAAAAAGTTTTTACTTTCTTTATAAAATAGCTTCATTAAATTTTAAATTTATTACAATAGTTATTCTTGGTTTTTTATATTTTGTTTTTGCTAACGGAATCTCATGATGCAGATAACCAGGAAACAACATAATATCGTCTTCCTTTGTAGGTACTTGAAACATTTGATGATACCCTGAATTAGTTATTTTTGTGTGATCTAAATCATTGTAAAAACTATTTCTTAAATCTTTAAAGTGTAAAAGTAAATATTCTCCTGGATTGTAAAACAAAGTGTGTGAATGATTGGGTTCAAAATAAACATAATGAATACATGAGAAGTCGCTCGTTATATGATTATGCTTTCTCATAAAATGTTCTTTATCACACACAGTATAGTTTACTATTTTAAATTCAAAATCTTTCTTTTTACCTTTTTGAAAAACAATATCTTTAAAGCACGTTTGAAAAAAAGAATTATATAAAGGCAGTAATGTTGAGAAATCTACCCTTGTAAATTTTTTATTGTTAAAATCATCCAAAGGATGATGCAAATAAGAAGATGATGGATTTGTATTATCCCAATTGTTTCTTACTTTGTTTTTCTTAAAATTAGATAATATTGTTTTAACAATACCTTTCTTATTATACAACGTTGGGTTTATCTTAGAATTATATATAGGTGTTGTAAATAAAGGTAATTTTTTTATCTCGTATCTGTCATCCAATTTAACCACCCTGTTATAATTATTTTATCTTTATTGTAATCAACAACACCGTTATGGGTGTAAGTAAAATCTGCTGGCCAGACTAAAGTTAGACCCTTAACTGCAGGGCAATAAAAATCTTGGTATTTAAAAAATGTTCCGCCATTAGGATTGTCTGTAAGATATGTCATAAAAGTTAAAAGCCTATGAAATGAATGAAAATGCCTTTCATAATGAGGTCTATAAAACCCTGCACCAGGTTTATAAAGTTGAACGTTCACAGCTTCTCTTATGTGATAATCATCATTATGAACTTCTGGAAATCTTAATTTATAAGAATGCACTACGTTTCCCAAAGATTTCATGTAGTTAGGGATTAAAGAATCTAAATCAGGTGGATTTATACAGAGATCTAAAGACTTTTTAGTTGACTCATCTATCATCCCTTTACCAACTTTACCAGACGTAAGTTTTTTTTTATTTTTCTTTAATACCTTTAAAACTTCTTTGACTGATTTATCGTCTATTTTTTCTGCGAGTATTCCTAAAGGTGTTTGCATATTTTTTTTCCGTGTATTCAGTTATGTAATCTGTGTATCTGTAGGGAATTAATTTTACTGAATCAGTTCTTATTTTTGTTTGTGTTCCTTTTGAAAAGTCTACTTGTTTTAAATTTGTAAAAGAGTGATCTTTGTAATAAGGAATTTCTAAAAAACTGTAAATACCTTTGATTACTTTTTTTGGATTTTTACATAAGTCTTTATATTGAATAACTAATAAATCTTTCTTATGGTTTTTCTTTAGATTTTCATAAGACAGAATAGTCTTGCCTATAGGTCCATTTTCATCCATTAAGAAATCACAAAAACCCTCTACCTTGTCTCTTGGACATTTTGATGCTTTAACAAAAGAACCTAACATTTCTTCAATTGGTCGTATTAAACAAATAAATTTAGAAGGTAATAAATTTGCCATTTTTAAAACCTGCATATTAGCGGGTGTTCCCCATGCACTTCTGTCTATAATATATTTGGCATTCCAATCTTTATAGTAGTCATACATTATTTGTTTAAGAACATTATCAAATGACTGATGATCTTTTTGTTCAGCAAATAAAGTTCCTTCTTTTAGAACAGCAATGTTATACATCATTTCAGGTAATATACTGTTAGGGCTCATCTTTAAATCTGGATTTTGATTTAAGATAGATGTTAAAACTGTGTTACCACATCGCATGAAACTAGCCGAGAAAAAAATTTTTTTGTCTTTCATTTGTTATATTTAAAATCCCAAGAAATTATTGTTCTTTTTTTAACACTTTTATTCGGGTTTGTAAAGTGCAGTATGTTAGCTGGAAATACAATTAAGTCTCCCTCTTGCACATTAGGTGATTTTAATACAGTTTTATCTGTGATTTCATCATTCCAAGGTTGTATAAAAGTAGTTGATTCATGAACTTTTGGATCAAATTCTAAAAATAATATAGCAGAAAAACCACTACCACCATGTGTATGTGGAGGATGAAAATCTTTTTTCTTATAGCTTACAGACCACATATCTGTTATGTAAAGTTTTCTTTCAACACATTTTTGAAACTCATTAATATCATTCTTTAAAATATCTTCGACTGCATCTTTATAAATAGCTTTAGTCCTATCAGAATTAAACAACTTAGATTTAGTTTTTTTAACTAAACACTTTAATAATTTTTTCTTTTTAATTTTCCAATCAGTAACGTTTGTTTTAAAAAACGGTATACTGAATAAAGGATTTATTTCTGTCATTTTTTAATTAGGTGTTGTTTATCAGGGAGATAAATATATTTCAAGTCAGTCTGATGAAACATTTCCATTAGTTGTTTAAATGTTGCTACTATTGGTTTACCTGCAATATTTAATGAAGTGTTTAGCATAACAGGCATTGAATACTGTTTATAATGTTCTTTTAACAATTTATAAAAATGATAATTGTCTTTTTGTTTTACAGTTTGTACTCTGCATGTATTATCAACGTGAGTAATTCCAGGGACTTTATTATTTAAAACTTTGGTAGCATAAGACATGAAAGGCGTTTCTTTTTTACCGTTTAGATCAAACCACGATTTTACTTTATCTTGTAAGACGCTGCCTGCATAAGGTCTATACCATTCTCTTTTCTTAAATTTATTTACAATTTCTTTTGCATGTGAGTTTTCAGCATTGAACAACAAAGATCTATTTCCAAGAGCTCTTGGGCCACCTTCAGGTCTTCCTTGAAAAATTGCAACTAAGTTGTTTTGTTTTATTAGCTTAGATATCTCGATATAATTAGTATTTGTTTTTAAGTCTGGGTATGTAGGCTCAATTCCAAGATATAAATTAGAGTAGGGTTTTACTTTAATATTATTGTCTCTAGCTTCTAACAGCGCACATCCCATGGCAGTTCCTCCATCGTGTGATATTGGATCTACAAATATATTTTTTGTCAGATTTAATACTTCATAGTTAGCTTGGCAATTTTGAAAAAAACCTCCAGATAAACATATATTTGCATCTGGGTCTTTTTCTAAAATTTTATTTATTCTATATTTAACTATTTCAGTAGACTCGTATTGAGTTGACTTGGTGTAATAAAATTTATCTATGCTTTGATTTAATGCATGCCACATAAAATTTTGATTGACTTTAAATAAATCTCCTTGTTTATAAAATGCATTTATATGAGATAGTTTATTGGAATAAGCAGACATTCCCATAACAGCGCCAGGTTCTTTACTACCAATGCAGTTAGCTATAAACTTAAATAATAAGCCAGGGCTAATACTTTGAATAGAATGAATATTATCTGAATAAGTTTTATCAATACCATTGCAAACTTTCCATTTAAGTTCTATTTTATTTTTATCGATTTTAAATATAGATTCTATCTCAGAACCTATCATTTCATCATTAAAGTAATAATGATTACCGCTTCCATCCATAACTAGACAGTAGGCTTTATCAAAAGGTGAGTTATAAAAAGAAGAAGCAGCGTGTTGTAAATGGTGATTAAAATCACATCGAATATTTTTAAAAGTAATATTATATTGATCACAACTGTGTATAATATATTTTTTTAATTCTTCAGATTCTTCTTGATTTACTTTTGCTCTTGTAAAAACTATTGAATCAAAATAATTATTTTTTAATTCATTCCATAAATAATTAATTCTATGGTCTTTCTTTACACCAGATAGCATTTGTTCTTCTTGATAAAAAACAATATCGTTACCATCGATAACACACACCGATGCTTCGTGAGAAAAATTAATTCCTAATATTTTCATTTAAATTCAACTTCTATATCACTACCCATACAAAATTTTCCTACAGGATTAACAGAAAAAGCAATTGAATATCTTTTTCCTTTTGTGATGTTTTTATCAATACTGTGCATTAACGTGCTTGGAAAAATTAATAAAGTACCTGCTGAAGGAGAGACTGTCCATGTATTAGAATTAAAAAGATTGTATTCTTTAGGTTCATTAAAAGCATAAAAAGTTTCTATGCCTTCATTTTTATGAAAAGTTATTTTTACACCATCCGAACAGAGTGGATAATAAACTCCACTTAACAAACTATTTCTGTGAATATGAGCTTGTGATGAAACGTTAATTGGAACCATTGTTCCCCACGAATTATATATTTTAAATTTAAAATTATTTTTTAAAACTTCTTCTATATATTTTTTAATACAAATATTACTTTCTTTTTTTAATGAACTTAATTCTTTATAGTTATTAAATATTTTATTGTCTGTTGACATATATGAATCTGTATTTTTGTTTACAGTTTTTTCAAATTTAAGTTTTGTTTTTAAAACATGAAGTATTTTTTCGTTATCAATATCTAATTGAAACGAAGCTAAAGGTTGTGAGAATAACGGTAGAATATCAAACTTCATGAGCAATATCTAAATTAGAGGCTAAACTAATTCTAATTTTTTTACTTTTATTTGGTTCTACTAAATGTGACATATAACTAGGAAAGACTACTAAATCAGCAACTTTAGGGAAAAGAATAAAAGAATCAGAATTTAAAAAAGGATAACTTTTATGTTTAATCATATTAGTTTTATGATGTAGCACCGGTGAATCAAAAACTAAGTTACCACTTTTTTCTGGAACTTGAATATAGAATACAAAAGAAAAATGATTTTCACCATGACAGTGCGCAACATTGTAACTTCCAGGACCACTAACATTAATCCATGGTCTATGCACTTTAAGAGAAAAAGGAACTTTGACACCTACATTACTTATATAATCACATATATGATTTCTAATGCTGCCAATGAAATCTTCACACAATTTGTTTTTTGATATAAAATTAGTTTGATAACCCTCTCTATTACTTTTTACAACACCCTTCTCTTTTTTGTATTTAGACATTGCTAATTTTTTTAGAGGTAAGATAAATTCTTTGTGAGATTCTAAAAGGTTTATCTGTAAAACAGGATTAGCAAATGTTGAGTAAATTATCCCTTTCATAGAAAGGGATTATACATTTTATTATTTTAATTTAAAGAGGTATATTCCAAGAAGTACCATCCCAAGTTCTAATAGTACCATCATTATGTAAGCCTTTCCAGACTTGATTAGTTTCGTCCCATTCAGCTCTAATTCTACCGACAGGGATAACTTCATTCATAGTTGTTTCAGGATTAGTTACAGTCATTGTATCTACTAAAGGTATTCTTACAGGAGTTTCATTGTACGCTACTTTTACAGAAGTAAAAGGTTCACTTCCATAATATCTTTGCTCTTCAGTTGGTTCAGCCACAGGTGGTTGCCACACCCAGTTACTGTCCATTGTCCAACTTGGAAAAGGTTGTCTTGATGTTGGTTTAAAAATATCTAAATCAGGATCATATGAATCACCTATTCCAGGTGCTGTATGTCTAAGAGCTGTTGTGCTTCCATCAGATCCTACTGGGGCATCTTCTTCTCTTTCACCATTACTTGCATTTATTGAATACTGAATCCAATTTGCATTAGGATCATTTTCACATGTTCTTAAAATTTCAACTCCTTTTGAAGGAACTTCTACTCCGTTTTCATCTAAAATATCTGCGTTAGCAACAACTTTTAAATCTGTTACAATATTATTAGAATCTACTTTTGCGTAATGTGCCATAGTATTAAGTTGATGGTTGGATTTGGTATCTAATATAGGCTACCCCATCTCCACCTTTTCCTCCACCTGACCATGAATACCCAGATCCACCGCCACCGCCTGTGTTAGCGTGTTGAGGCCATCCAGCAGCTGGAGTTCCTCCTCCACCTCCGCCGTTTCCTCGTCCAGCGTTGTATCCTTTTGATCCGCCACCACCACCTGCGTAGTTGGTAGCACTTCCATTTTGAATAGATGAACTTACTGCATTTCCGCCATCTCTTCCTGATCCGTTACCTGCAGATCCTGCTCCGCCACCTTGGCCTCCAGCATTGTAAGAAGAGTTGTTACCTCCGTTTGAACTTTGAGCTTGTCCACCATTACCCGCTGCAGCGTTAGCAGAAAAAGCAGTGCTTGAAGCACCGTTTTGTCCAGAAGATCCTTGATTAGAACCATTTCCAACATTCGGGCCACCTGCTCCTAGTGATAAAGAATAATCACCAGCGTTTCCAGCTACACCTTGTGAATTTTGAGTTAGAGCTCCCGCTCCGCCTCCTCCACCTTCTCCGTGGACAACTCCGCCAGCGCCGCCGCCTCCACCTCCAGTGAAGAAATAATCAAACGTTCCAGCTCCTGGTGAATTACCTTGAGCTGATATTGAAAATTGACCTGAACCATTGAAAGTATGAAGTCTGTAAATACCATATTCGGTAACAGTACCTCCGTTTGCTAGAATTGCACTGAAGCCTCCAGATGTTAAACCAAAAGCTTTAATTGATCCTGCTCCTCTTGATCCTATAAGTGGCATACTCTTTCTCCTCCTAATTTATTACGCAAACTGTGATTGAGACGCTAATACTGTGAACGTCGCTGAACCAGTTTTAATAATAGTATATGCATAAACATCTAATGAACTTGCATTACCTGCTGATGGCGCAGATCCACCTTGCCATTCTGGAGTAACACTTGATCCATCAATTTGAACTGCTGAATTGTAATATGGTGTTGAACCTTGTTTAACAATGTGTGCTATAGTAATAGATTCACCTGTGTCCATTATATTATCAAGAGAGTTTGATCCATCTCCTCTGATGTTTAATGTCCAGTTAGCTGCTGCATCTGAAGTAAAGTTCCAAACTGCTTGTGTAAGAACATCGTAGTTAATTGTTCCTGTAGCAGCTGTAGCTTCTGTTGTAACTTTTTCTGCAACGCTTTGAATTTTACCTTGGCCATTGAAAGTTGCTCTTCCATAACCTTTAGGTGTTAAATTTAAATCTATGTTTGTATCGTCACCAGTCGCAGATAAATTAGGTGCATTTCCTGTAGCTGCGTTAGTAACCGTAACTTCGTTAACTGCTGATGCAGTTTTTGCCATCTTAATGTATTCGTTGTTTGAATCATCTTGAATAGAGTTTGAACTATCCATAATGATGTCTTGACCATTACAATCTAAATCTGCAGAAAGTTGTGGTGAGAAGTCAGATGATAAATCTGTTAAATTTGTATCAACAACATTTGTTCCATCTGAATAAACTACTTTAGTTCCTTTGTCAGCTGCTGCCCAAGTAACACCAGTTCCAGAAGAAGTTTTAACAGTTACTGTGTAAGCACCTGTTGTAGCGTTGTCGATGATATAAGTTTTTTCAATTGAATCAGGAACAACTACGTTAACTGCTCCTCCAATTGTTCCAACTAATTTTAATACGTTGTTTTTTCCATTTGAAAGTGCACCATTAGAAAATGTTAAAGTTGCACCTGTAGTAATAGCAACTGATTGAAATCCACCAATTGCTTGTTCTAAAATTAATAAGTTTGTATTTGTAATTTGTCCCCAAGTTCCTGAGTTTTCCCCAGTTGCTTGTACTGTAAGTTTTAAACTAGCCGATGTAGAGTTTGCCATTTTTTATCTCCAATTCTTGTATATTATAAATTTATTTAAATAGTGTCAAACACTTATTTTAAGCAGCATTTGTCGGAACTTCCTGCCATCCTGGAGGTGTCGTTGGCGCTGAACCTGTATCGACTGCATTCCAAATCAATGTATTTGTACCTGTACCTAGACCTATTGTCAAGAGGTTTCCAGTAGGAAATACTTTAGTTTCTGTGATAACATCTGCTACTGAATTTAAAACAGCTGTCAGTGCAAATCCTGTGACATCTACAGGAGTATTTAAATCTACTACTTCATTACCTAATGCAACAGCCATCGTCTGACCATAATCAGGGTCGGCTATAAATTGACCATTATTCCATCTAGAATTACCCCATGTAGCATCACCCCAAGCCATAGTGGTATCACCAACTCCGGTATTTGCATCTCCTGTTACATCTTGTGGACCAGATAAAGATATAGACATCTGTATACCAGTAAGCATTGCATCTGGTGCAGGGTCTACACCCTCTAAACCTTCAGCCATAGGTAGTGCTAATAATTCAGTTGAACCATTACCCCAAGCTAATGTGCCCCAAGTAGATTTATATCCCCAATATCCTGGTAGTGCAGATGTTACAGTTGCTAGAGTAATATTCTCTGCATCTACAGTTCCTAGTGAAGCTGACATCGCAAAACCGGTAGGTTGAGCAAATGCAGGGTTGAAGTTTAACTCCATGACCATTGGAAGACCAGAAGGTGTTGCAACAAAAGAAGCGAATGCTTCTGCAGTTCCAACTGCCATTGTTGCTGAGTTGCCTGGAGGTGTTACATTTGAGTCTCCATTAATTGTAGCACCACTAAGTCCTTCTGCCATTGACATTGCAATGCCAGTAACTGCGTGTAGGTTTCCTGATTGACCCCAAGTTTCTGTGCCCCAAGTATCAGAACCCCATCCAACATTTATTTCATTTGTAATCGTAATGCCGCTATTGTTAAGCGACATATCCATATTTTGACCGCCACCCCAGAAATGAGCTCCCCATGTATCTAATCCCCATAAAGAATCGTTAGGGTTAGAAACAAAAACAGTTAAATCTTGGTTTTGGTTCCAAGCACCTTGGTTATAAGGATGCGCTCCCCATGAATTGACAACCATATCCATGATACCACCCATTCCAATACCATGGACGTAACATAAATAATAAAAATCTGTAAAAGAAGATGGAGTTACTTCTACGTATCGAGTTGTAGCCGCGTTAAATGTAGAAACGTTAGTATAGTCTGCATAACTAACCGCGCCATCTAAATAGTAAGTTACACCGGAAGTTAAATATTGATCTCTACTAGTGGTAGTAGAGAATATTAATGGGTGATTATTATTTGTAGCTTCGCTTTGATCAAAGCGCAAAGTAGAGTTAGCAACCCAATTAACTGTGCCGGGTCCTGTTGAACTTCTAGCTCCGTCTAAATAAAATACATTACCTGTACCACCACCATAGAGATCCCCACTGGCGACGGTGACCGTGTAAGTTTTATTTGCCATAGGAGGTTACCTCCTACGATTAACCAGAGATCCTTAGAATCGCTGCTGTTGATGTTGGCGCTGGAAACTGAATAGTGAACGTTCCAGAAGTAGCTGTTTTATCTGCTCCAAAATCTAAAACACAAACTGATGCATTAGTTGTATCAGAAGATGTATTGTAAATTAAAGCACCTCTAGCTGTTAACGTCACTCCAGTGAATGATCTGTCTGCAAAATCACATCTTGCTACACCCGCTGAAATTGATGTTCCGTTATTAACAAGTAGTCCGCCACCTTGAGTGTACTGACCAGTGTTTCCAACTTGACCACCTGTGCTATCTCCAGGGTAAGCTGTAGTTGCAGAGTTTAGAGTTGCTGTAGAGATATAAAGAGCTAACTTGAACTTGTCACCACCAGTTTGTTTGAAATTCATGTCAGCTTCTAAAAGCTGTTTTTTAAATGAATTACAAATTGCTTGTGTTATAGCCATAGTTTTTTCTCCTTAACTTATTTTCCGACTCGAGGAACACCTGATTGATATTCGTCTCGTCTTCTTCTTCCCATTTGCTCAATTGCAAATCCTTCAACCACCTGTTTATACTTTTGTTCATATAATTGCAAGAGGTCTTGTGGGCCTTTTAGGAAGCCATAAGCTTCTACTAGGCAT
>Ga0181568_10001351_pt1 | contig 22547 bp, 28 predicted proteins | sample 101ome_20_FD_133758 | JGI IMG/M metagenome (GOLD analysis project Ga0181568, IMG submission 133758) | Coastal salt marsh microbial communities from the Groves Creek Marsh, Skidaway Island, Georgia - 101404AT metaG (megahit assembly) | ecosystem: Environmental > Aquatic > Marine > Intertidal...
GAAGATCTAATTGCCAAGAACAAAAAACTTCTAGCGAAATTGGTTAAACAGTTGCACGAAGACGCGGGCGAGGGACACATGGCAAAATCGCAATTATATTCAGCGGCCAAATACTGTATCAAGATCGCCACAATGGTGAGACCCGGCGATGACATCGAGGCCTGGGTTCAGACCAAAATGAACAAGGCAGTGGATTACCTGGATGCTGTGTATCACTACGAAGACTATCAGAGATTGAATCCCTACAGAGAAACACTAGGTGACGTATGTAATAAACACAGTGCGGTCATCCAAAAAAACATAGATGAAATTTTGGCCTACGAGACTGAAGTGGATGACATAGAAACAAAACCCGGAATGTTTAACATTTTAAAGAAAAGAGTCAACGAAGTGGAAAAAGAAATGAGCAAAAAACTTAAAAGCAAAGTTGACGAAAGGATGCCGGCCAGCGTGATCAAGCACAAAGAAAAACTTGCCCATATGTCAGACAAAGAATTAGCAGACAGATTCAAAGACAAAGATGACGAAACTTTAAAACAGATGGCATGGCGGCACGGGTATGGCAAAATGAGTCCACACTACGTGAACAGAAAAAACAAAGGAATGAAAGAGGACACACTGTCCGAATCTCCTAGAGCGGTAGGAAGAGCGTTGGCAAATTTAAAATACGCAAAAGCAATGGCCAATGGCATAATGAAGGGCGAGGACATGGTGTTACTGAGACCAAAAGCACAGGCGTTCCTGGGATCCGCGGACGAAACAATAGAATTATTAGACAAGATGTACAGCCCGGTAAAAGAAGAACAATTAGATGAGGGCATAAGAGAATGGGCCAAGAGATTGGCCATGGCCGGTGTAGTGGTGGCAGGCCTGGCTGGTGTGGGATCGATCAATGATGCCATAAACAATTCGGTGCCTGCTGTCAAGGCAATGAACACAGCGTATGAAATGGCCATGGATCAAGGACACACCGAGTTGGCTGACCAGATCAAGAAAGACATAAGTGCTGTCAAGGTGAGATTGGATTCAGGTCGTGATTTAAATTTCGTAAAAGATATGCAGGACAAATATGCCAAGTTCATGCAGAACGAATCGGTTACCGAATATTCAAAAGCACAAAGACCAGTGGACCTTGTAAAACAGAAAAAGGACCAAGAGTCTTACAGAGACAAGATGCAGACTCTACAAAACATAATCACAAATCCGCACACTCACTATGACAAGGAACTTAAAACGAAACTGGCCGCGAGACTGGACAAGTTGAGAAGCACGGGTCTGTAATGAGATTCCAAGAGATACAAGAGGCTTGGACAAAAAAATACAAAAAATCAATTGACTGCTCAAATCCCAAGGGATTCTCACAAAAGGCCCATTGTGCGGGCAGAAAAGCACGTAAGTCTGGCAAGAAAACAAAATCAAAATCAATTTCAACATAATAAATAATCCTGTAAACTTACATAAATACTCGTATGGCACATAAAAATAAAGACATAGGGTGGTTAGACATCGTAAAAAGACTTAACGAAATGAGTAATTTTACTCCTGAACAGGAAAGACAGGAGTTAATGGAAGCCGCTAGACAAGAACCAAAAATTTTAGATGACAAAGAAGTAACATTGGCAGACATTGCCAAACTTGCCGGTATCAAAGAATACACGAAACAACCAAAAGTTTCACCAAAAGCAAAACAACTAGTGGAATCGATCACTAACGATCAGTCAATAATTACGAAAGCCATACAAGAATCAGATAGTGACGAAAGCATTTCGGCAAAAATTACTAGAACAGTAAGTGAAGATTCGAAAAGACTTGACAAGATAGCAGAATTAGAATCACAACTAGCCGAATTGAAGGCAGAACAAAAAGAAGAACAAACATATGATGCCAAATCCTTTAGGGAAGTTATAGGAAAGGATATTCAAGAATACATCAAGAACGCCGAAGAGGCACAATTGGTAGAATTGTACAACACGTTCTCTGACAATGAGGCTGTCTACAACGAAGAGTCATCTAACATATTGATCACAACTCCAGAAACAAAACAAATCATAGCCGATGCCGAAAAGGCAATAGATGAAAAAGTAAAAGACGGTGAGATGTATGACAGGAACAAGGAAGAGCCACACAGACCAGAGCAGTCAGGCGAGGAAGAAGCAGAAGACAAATCGGACGACAAGGACGAGGAAGGTGAAGTGCCAATGTTGGATCCCGAGTTTGACGAAGCATCAGGGCACGAGGGTTCAAGTGAAGCACATAGACACCAAATAAAATTAGCAGGAGACTTTGACATTGAAAGCGGGGTCACAGACCAAACTGCGGAAGACGTAGGTAAAAAACTAGCAGACGCAGGAATAGAAGCAGAAGTCACTCCAAGCGAAAATGATTTTGCCAGTGTAGACATACATACCATGGCGAGCAAGGATACCGTGTTAAATGCATTAAGTGACATGGTTGACGAACAACAAGAAGAAATCAAATACACAAACGACCTATCAGAGGAAAAATAATGCTGGTTCGTGAAATCACCGAAAGCATTCCTTTCACAGAATGTCCCAAGTGCAGAGGACCTATACATCACGTAGATGAAGGCAAGAAAGACGCCTGCTACCATAAAGTTAGATCTAGATACAAAGTTTGGCCTTCGGCATACGCCAGTGGTGCTTTGGTGCAGTGTCGTAAGAAGGGTGCGGCCAACTGGGGTAACAAGAGCAAATGAGGATAACAGACGTAATCACAGAGAAGTGCTGGAAGGGTTACGAGAAGAAGGGTATGAAGACCTTGTTCGGAAAACGTGTACCCAACTGCGTCAAGAAAGAAGATGTAGATATCTGTGTCAACTGTGGTGAACTGGTTTTCGCAGAAACATTAAACGAAGATCTCCGTAAATGGTTCAAAGACAAATGGGTGCGTTTTGGTCCCAAAGGCAAGATCAGAGGTGCCTGTGGTGGCAAATCAAAAGGCGAAGGCAAACCAAAATGTTTACCAAGATCAAAAGCCTACGCACTGGGCAAGAAAGGTCGTGCAAGTGCGGCCTCTAGAAAAAGAAGAAAAGATCCCAATCCCGACAGACGTGGCAAAGCCAAAAACGTCGCTACCAAAAAAAAATAAATATGGTTGATGAAATTAGAATCGACCAAATTTCAATTTAATCAATCGCCCTATTGGTCAAAACCAATTGACCACAAATATGAACCCACTGTTAAAGATGTAGAATTGTTCGATCAAAATGGTTACGACCTTACACCATTGGAACAAATGTACTCCCAGGCAAACTCCCAACCCTGCCGATCACACAGAGCAAATCATCACGCCCTCAAGTACGAGTGGTTTAACAGTGATGCCACGACATCCGGTGCCCATATCAATCACGCACTGTGTTTTGAGAGAAAGGGATACGTAGGCGAGGCAAGAGCACAACTGCAGGCCTTTGCCAAAACAAACAATCTTGTTTACAAGATAATCAAAATGAAACCCAAATGGGGTATGGACATCAGTATAGACTATGCGGACAGCGAGGGAAACGTGTTCGAGATTCTGCACTGGGAGTGGGATGGTTTTGATCATGATGAAGTAAATGCCAAAAAGGAATCTATAGAACCTTTTCTTTTGTCTATGGATTGGAATGATGCGGCAAAAAGAATGCTGACACGCAAAGACGAATGGCATCATCTGGGTTTCTTTGAACAAAGCCAATGGAAAACTGATTTTTTTGGCATTGACAAAGAACGATTCAAGATGGTCATATGGGAATAAATACTAGCATGGATAAGTTTTTTTCATTCAAACAATACCACAGCGACAAGGCCAGGCTCACACAAAACGGAACTGTGGACAGCGATATACAGAAACAGTCTCCCACGAGTGCTGGTTCTCGAGGATTGAGAAAGATAGACGATTTCACCAAAGCACCAAACCAAATGATGAAACAGAATTACTTTTTTGACGAGATGAGAAGTTTCATTAACATAGTAGACACTTTACAAAAAAAAGACTAAGAAGCAATATGATGTTCTAGACAATTTCTTTTGTCTATCATTTTATCGTGCCTGTATGTTCCAGTGCTTGTAAATGTTTTTTTCAACACTCTGCTGTACATCACAAATTGCTGAAAAGGCACTGTTTCTGAGTAGGCAAAATTGTTGTACATTCCTATCCACGTGCCTTTGGCAAGTCTACAACTTACCACGGTCGACATAGGAGCAACGTATGTATGATCATCCAATATACTTTTGCTGTGTCCTATTTGAGAAAAATGTTGAATAGTTACGAAATTTTTTAAATCACTTGGTCCACCTATATACGCGGTGGGACAAATCAAACTGCCATGGCCTATTGTTGCGTCTTGATGCACAACAGCACTATCACTCACCAAAGAAATAAAATTGGCCTTGCTTGTTTTAAATTTTATCTTATCAATAATCTCAAATTTGAATCCTGTATTTCCACTTGATGTAAAATATTGATGGTCGTCGGCAAAACTTTTTGGTTTAGATTCGAAATCCTCCACAGACAGTAGACAGCAATCTTTTTGTTTTTTTAGGACATTATACACTTCATTGTTAAGTTCTGTGTTCCCAACCAAACACACCGGTCTCCCATCATCATGGTGTAATGTATAACTTAAATTAGTATTGTTAAGCATCAGTCTTTCAAACTGTGGTTAAGACAGTTTCCTTCATCGATCATCCTGTTGTTTTTATAAGTTCCAGATTTTTTAAATGTTGTGTTCAATACTCTGCTGTTCATTGAAAACTGCGACCATTCCACGGTGAATGCTCTTAGAAACCTACAATGATGCCCACACCATGTACCTCGTGCAAGGTGGCAATCAACGATACTTGTGTACGGACCTATATAACAATAATCTTCTAAGACACTTTTGACGTGTGTGAACTGTACGAAGTGTGAAATAACACAATGGTCTTTCAAAACAGTTGGTCCTGATACAGAAACAAAAGCACACACCAGACAGTTTTTGCCAACTTTAAAGGCTGGATGGGCGTGAACACTTTTGGAAACAAAACTAGGAAAATTAGGCTCATCTACAAGTGATGTTATTTTGTCCACAACCATTTTTCTAAATGATGTATCGGTACCCGCACAAAAATATTGATAGTCATCTTTATTTTCTAAAAGTTCAAACTCTTCGATCGAGATTATACGAACGTCTCTGAAATGATTTATGCCATTGAACACCTCCATATTCCATTGAGTATTACCAACAAGCATTATGGGTTTTGAATTATCGTTATGAATGTGAAACATAAAAAATTTATTTATGGTGGTGTTTTTACTGTAAATATCATTATGAATTTTAGCAAATTAGTTTTTGAATATCAAAACATCGATGATAAAACAGCCTACATATACAACAACGAAAATATCACCTACGGTGAAATAAAAAATAACACAATAAAATTGTACAATTTTCTGAGACAACAAAATATTTCGGCAGGACAAAATGTTGTGCTTATCGGATCCGACAGTCATTATTTTGTTAGCATGATTTTGGCCTGCTGGGCGAGGGGAATAAAAACATACTGTCCTAGTCCTAGTTTTTCTGACACCAATATCAAATTGTTATGTGACAATTTGAAAGTAAAAAATATTTTTTGCCAATCTGGTAACAAACAGCATTTAGAACAAAACTATGATCAAAATATTTTTGTGGTGGAAGACCAGATAGACTCACAAAAAGAAAACGACTCTATAGAATTTTATCAATGGAAAGACGAAGAAATTGTTTTGCACTTTAATACTACCGGATCAACCGGAGTGCCAAAATTAATTCCTCATACAATGAAGAACGTTTTAACATACGCTAAGGAATGGGCAGATGCTCTTGAAGTTTCACAGAACGACATTATATATTGTTGTCCAAAAATTTGCTTTAATTACGGATTTGGTATATCTCTTTTAGTAACATTATTCAAGAAAGCAACTGCTTTGTTACACACAGGTCCAACGAGTCCAAAAAAAATAAAAGATATTTTTAATAATCATGGACCAACGTATTTTTTTATAGTGCCCGATGTAGCCTATATGTTGATAATGAAAAAACAGGAAATCGATTTTAAAAATGTCAAAAAGATTGTGTCTGCGGGAGATTTCTTGCCACCAAAAATTTCAAACAAGTTTGAGAATCTTTACAATAAAAAAATATTGGACCTTATTGGGATGGCCGAAACTTTTGGTTTTTACACAATGATAGACGATAAAAATCAAAAGTCAGGCACGGTAGGAAAACCCATGGCAAACGTGAAAGTAAAGTGTTTAGATGGTGTTATCCATGTCAAAACCAATTATTCTGCTAAAGAATATCTTTATGACACAACGCAAACTTTAATTACTTTCAAAGATGGATGGGTCAAAACTAGAGATAAAGGACACATTGACGCGAACGGTTATCTTGTTTTTGAAGGTAGAATAGATAATCTTATCAAAATTAAATCAAAATTTGTGTCGCCTATCGAAATAGAAGATGCCCTGTCTTACTATCCAAATATAGTTTCTTCGTTGATCTTTACACGAAAAGATATCAACGATTTACCAATATTGTGTGCCAATATTGTTTGTTCAGGCGAGATAGATGTTCTGGAAGTGAAAAAATTCCTTTCCAAAAAATTAGAGGACCACAAAGTACCAAAGGAAATTTTTCTTGTTAAAGAAATTAAAACTACATATAATGGAAAGAAGATAAGAGAATTAACAAATTAAAAGGAATTAACAAATGTTTGATTTTATACCCTACTACTCAATTTTATTGATAGCAATCCTAAGCATCGGTCTTGGTCTTTATAAAAATAAAACCACAACACAAGATCAATATTTTATAGGAAATAGAAATACAAATTGGATTTTAGCGGGTGTTAGTATTTGTGCCACATTCTTTTACGCAAATGTTCCTTTCTTTATTATAAAATGGCAACCTATTTACGGATTTGCGGGAGGAATATGGGTCACGCTTGGAATAGTTATACCTTTGATCCTGTTAGGTTTCATCGGATATAAAATCTCGCAGAAAAAGAATTTCAAAAAATTTTTCAATCTCACAGACCTTATATTAGAAAAGTCCAAAAGCAAATCTTTGATCTATCTATTCATTTTTGTATACGTATTGGCGGCAATATATAATTTGAGTGCGAATCTGACTGCCATGGGATTCGTAACGGAATATTTTACCAGTGTAAATTACGCTGTGATGACCGGTGTGTTCCTAGTTGCCCTGGCACTTTACACAATAATAGGCGGCTTCAATGCTGTAATTAGGACAGATTTTATACAGATGGGACTTATACTTTTGGGTGGCCTGGCCGCTGGATTTTTTGTCACTTCCGACATTTCATCCCCGACCCAAATAATTTCTGAGCAATTTGGAAATTTGTTTGATCCAAAAGTGATGTTGAACATTGGTTTGACAATAGGTATTATCATAATGGGTTCCGCAATAACAGACAACGGATTGTTTCAACGGATATTCTCATTAAATTCAGGAAAAAAAGTTATCAAGGCTTTCAGCCTCAGTGCTGTGTTGTATTTCATTGCTTGTTTTGGAGTAATGATGATATACGGCGGATGGCAGGCATCTGGAATCGATTCGGGCAAACCTATTTTCTCTGTGCTTGACACAATTAACACTCACGGAAATGCTCTATTGTTGTTCTTTTTTATTACCGCGATGATATCAATGTCTGCGAGTAACATAGATTCTGTGATGCACAGCATCAGTTCTCTGCTTTCTAAATATTTTACCAATGAAAAAAATCAGAAAAAGGTTGCCAATTTAATTTTGATCTGTTTTATCATCACCATTTACATAGTGACACAATTCAAGATTGACCTTTGGTTATTGCTGACTACCTTTGGTACAATAAGACTAACAGTGGTATTTCCAACATTGTATATCATATTTTTTAGAAATATAAATGTGTTGGCAATAATAGTTTCAATAATTGTTGCGATGGCACTGGGTCTATATCTCCAATCGATTGGATTCAATAAACTATACACAGTTGCCATAACACTCTTTACTCCTTTACAGGTGTTGTTTTTGTTTGCAATAAATGATCATTTCAAGTATAATAAATTGAACAAATAACAGAAGGAGAAAAAATGTCGGTAAGAAATTTCAACGACGCCGAAAAGCAAAAATTGATACAGATTATCAAGGAAGGATCTCAGGTATTGGGAGAAATCGATGATCTTAGAGGCGGACTAAAAGACACAGTGAAGGCCCTAGCGGAAGAACTAGAACTAAAGCCGGCCTTGATCAACAAGGCTATATCAATAGCACACAAAGATATGTACAGAAAAGTTGCTGATGATATGGATCTATTGGATTCAATATTGACCGCGGCAGGTAAAATTTAGTGTATGACAGTATTAAAAAGTTTTGGCTTCGTAGTTACGAATCAGATAGAATAGCATTCTACTTCGAACTTGTAAGTTTTATCTTTACAGTAGGAGCAAGTTTGACATTGGCGATCACGGCATCGAATCCGGACATGACTATTGTGTACCCGGGATTTTTTGTAGGTGCCACAACACAATGTTATGCGGCCTATCGTAGAAACGCCGCGTTCGTGATGATGATCACTGGATATTTCTCAGTAATAAATGTCTATGGATTTGGAGTCGCAAGTTATTGGTGGTAACATATGAGTTATATTGACGCTTACTATAAAAGAGACGAAGATAAAGTACACGTGGTTGAGCGTAACCAAAAAGGAGAAAGAAAATTTGTTTCCTATGATGCCAGATATATCTTTTACTATCCCGATTCAAGAGGCAAACACAGATCTATATATGGTGAAAAACTACAGAAGGTACAGACATCAACATTCAAAGAGTTCATAAAAGAACAAAAAATAAGATCAAACAAGTCATTGTACGAACAGGACATAAATCCTGTGTTTAGATGCCTTGAAGAAAACTATCTCGGAAAGGACGCTCCCAAGTTGAATGTAATGTTCTTTGACATCGAGGTAGATTTTGATCCACAAAGAGGATACTCGACCACTGATGATCCTTTTATGCCTATAACTGCTATAACCTGTTATATGAGTTGGACTGATCAATTAGTTACTTTTGCTGTGCCGCCAAAAACCATGAACATGGCATCGGCACAAATGGCAGTAGAACGTTTTGACAACGTGATGTTATTTGAAAAAGAAAAAGATATGTTGGATGCTTTCCTAACATTGATCGAAGAGGCTGACATATTGTCAGGTTGGAACTCGGAGGGTTATGATATACCCTACACCGTGGGCAGGATACAGAAAGTACTGAGTTCCGATGACACTCGTAGACTGTGTTTCTGGGGTGAGAAACCCAAGAAAAGAACATTTGAAAAATACGGCAGAGAACAGATCAGTTATGATTTGATAGGTAGAGTACATCTTGATCTTTTGGAGTTATACAGAAAGTACACTTACGAAGAAAGACATTCATACAGATTAGATGCCATTGGAGATCATGAATTGGGTGAAAAGAAAACTGTGTATGAAGGATCATTGGATGCACTCTACAACAACGACTTTGGATTGTTCATAGAATACAACAGGCAGGATACTGCACTGCTGGCCAAACTAGAGAAGAAACTCAAGTTCATAGAACTAGCCAACGAGATCGCACACCAGAACACAGTGCTACTACAGACCACAATGGGTGCTGTGGCAGTTACAGAACAGGCCATAGTGAACGAAGCACACAGGCGAGGCATGATCGTGCCGGGCAGAGTTAAAAGAGGTGAAGGGGAATCAACGGCGGCCGCAGGTGCATACGTGGCCACGCCCAAGAAAGGTCTACACGATTGGATCGGATCCATTGATATAAATTCACTTTATCCCAGTGTGATTAGAGCATTGAATATGGGTCCTGAAAGCATTGTGGGACAGATACGTCCTGTGATAACATCGGCAGAGATTAACAGGGCCAAACACCAGAAGAAATCTTTCGCGGCGGCCTGGGATAATCAATTCGGCAGTTGGGAATATCAGGCAGTAATGAAACAGGACAAGGCAACAGAAATCATAGTGGACTGGGAAGACGGCACCTCTGTCAAGATGTCCGCGGCACAATTATATGATGTGATATTTGATGGCAACAATCAATGGATGCTCAGCGCCAATGGCACAATATTCACATACGAGTATGAGGCAATAATTCCAGGTCTGTTGAAACGTTGGTATGCGGAGAGAAAAGAGATGCAGAAGAAAATGCATGACTGTGGCGACAATGAAATAGAAAGAGAGTTTTGGGATAAAAGACAATTGGTCAAAAAGATTAACTTGAACAGTCTGTATGGTGCTATCCTAAATCCTGGTTGTAGATTCTTTGATATGCGTATTGGACAGAGTGTGACACTCACAGGCAGGTGCATCACAAAACACATGGCCAGCAAAGTAAACGAAATAATTGCCGGAACTTATGATCACAAAGGTCAGTCGATCATATACGGAGACACAGACTCGGTCTATTTTAGTGCATACAAAACATTAGAAAAAGAAATTAACGAAGGCCTAATACCATGGAATAAAGATGACATAGTGAATCTATATGACAAGATAGCAGATGAGGTAAATTCATCATTCACTTCTTTTATGACATCGGCATTTCATTGTCCCAAAACAAGAGGTGAAGTTATAAAGGCAGGACGAGAACTAGTGGCAAGTAAAGGTCTATACATAACCAAAAAAAGATATGCAGTATTGTACTATGACAAAGAAGGCACAAGAGTAGACACGGCCGGCAAAGAAGGAAAAATGAAAGCAATGGGCCTTGATCTAAAAAGATCAGACACTCCGGTATTCGTACAGGACTTCTTGAGTGAAGTGTTACTGATGGTGCTTACAGGCAAAACAGAAACAGAGGTGCTCGAGAAAATAAGCGAGTTTAGGGAAGAATTCAAATCCAGACCAGGGTGGGAGAAAGGGTCACCAAAGAGAGCCAACAACATCACTGAATATGGACAGAAAGAAGAAAAACAGGGCAAGGCCAATATGCCGGGCCACGTGAGAGCAAGTATAAACTGGAACAGGTGTAGAAAAATGTACGGAGACAAGTATAGTATGCCAATCACAGATGGAGCAAAAGTGATTGTGTGTAAATTGAAAAATAATCCATTGAACTACACGTCAATAGCATATCCAGTTGATGAATTGCGTATACCACAATGGTTCCAGGATCTTCCATTTGACGCTGAAACGATGGAAGCAACAATACTTGATCAAAAAATGGAAAACCTTATAGGTGTGCTGAACTGGGATATAAAATCAACCGAAACCACAAACACATTTAACAAACTTTTTGAAATATAATGCTGTCAATACAAGAAATAAAATTGATGTTGGAAAAATTGGGTAAATTGGAAAACATACAATGGCAGACTTTTATTCAAAGATACAAAACCTATCTGCAGGAACTTGCCGAAACGGTAGATGCCTACAATAACGATCAGATAGCAAGAATTGACAAGCCAAAGGAATGGTATCAAAAAGATCTAGACTGGAGAGAGTCAAACAGAGAAATGACTTGTCCTCCATTGTTAGAACAAGAGATAGTCACAAAAATCAATCAATTTGCCAAAATGGGAAACATTAAACAGAATTGCCTTGAAATCGGTCCGGGTTACGGCCATTTGACACTACATCTTAGACCTTGGCGAAATATCTTTATGCTAGATGTACTGCCAAATGTGTTCAGCAAAATTAGGAAAAAATTCAATCCAATCCATCATAGATTTCTAAAAGGGTATACCACTCAAAGGACTGCCTGTGATGATATACCAAACAATAGCATAGCATTTGTGTTCAGTTGGGACACATTTACATTTTTTACTCAGGAACACATCGATCAGTACCTAAAAGACATCAATAGAGTTATGATACCGGGAGGTTATGGCTTTATACACTATGCTGATTGTAACTTTGATGACGATCTTCACGAGGCAAAGAGAGGTTACTGGAACTTCAATACCAAAGAATCATTTGTGAAGTTGTTGGAAAAACAAAAGTTTGAGGTCATAGAGTGTTCACAATTCAAACCAAAAGCAAATTATGTCATTTTTAAAAAGACTGGTAATGAAAATGTGGTTGTGTACAAAAGATTTGAAATTCCTGTACAAAAATAATTTTTCCTATTGATTTAAATCTAAATATCCTGTATAATAAAAACATTATGATAGATATCTTAAAAGACATAGTCAAGCATACACACGGACTGGGATTTTTAGATCTTGTCAAAATATCAGGCACTGATAAAGAAACTGCGATCGATTCAATGGCAGAAGACAGATCAGTGATACTACAAGGATCTTTCCACAAGGCCCAAGAAGATATGTCAGGTACTTTTGGTATGCCTCAATTGAACAAGTTAGATATTCATTTGAAGTGTCCAGAGTACAAAGACAAAGCGAACATTACTGTGATTAAAGGTGAAAGAAATGGAACCAATGTTCCAACAGGCATCCACTTCGAAAACGAAAAAGGTGACTTCAAGAACGATTACAGATTTATGAATGCTGAGATCATCAACGAGAAACTTAAGACCGTAAAGTTCAAAGGTGTTAAGTGGGACGTTGAGATTGAACCTTCGGTAGCCAGTGTACAAAGATTCAATTTCCAATCTCTGGCAAACACAGAACACAACACATTCGTTGTAAGAACAGAAGACGGCAATCTAATCTTTACTTTTGGTGATCAAGCATCGCATGGTGGAGAATTTGTTTTCGCAACTGATGTAAAAGGCACAATCAACAAAGGTTGGAGTTGGCCGGTGGCACAGGTGTTACAGATTTTGAAATTAAGTGATTCAGCAAAAGTAACTTTACATTTCAGTAATGAGGGTGCTATGCAGGTCACAGTAGATTCTGGAATTGGCAAGTATCAATATATAATTCCAGCACAGGCACAGTAATGACTAAAGAAAATAACAGGCAAGAACATTTGGGAGAACTCAGCAGAGACTTCGCTGTGTTTTTGCCTGCTATATCAAATTTCTACAACACATTCATATCAAAACAGCGAGTAACCGAAGGCAAACACATACCAGAGGACAGGATACCGAAAGGTTTTGACAGAGGGGTGGAAGGACTTAACTTTATCAATCCCGACGAGGGCTACTTTACATATCCCACAGCACTCTATTCGGCAGGACACGCCTGCCTGGATGTTGAAAAAGCACCCGAAAGAGATTCAATGTGCGTGAACAGAGACAGGAAATTCAGCACCATAGTAGGAGATTCCGGTGGATATCAATTGGGCAAAGGAGTTATAAAATTTGATTGGAAGGACTTTGAAGGTAACAAAGCCAACAAAGTGAGATCAGACATATTGAATTGGCTGGAACTTACAGCAGATTGGTCCATGACATTGGACGTGCCTACCTGGGCGGCCGATGATCTTAATAGTCCAAAGACAGGATTGAACAGTTTCAAGGACACATTAGATGGTACTATCTACAACAACAAGTTCTTTCAAAAGAATAGATTAGGACAGACCAAATTCTTGAATGTTTTACAGGGTGATGATTGGGAAACAGCACAGATTTGGTATGATGCAGTTAAGGATTTTGAGTTCGAAGGTTGGGCAATGGGTGGTATCAATATGTGCGACATGGAAGTGATGCTGAGAAGATTGATCATAATGAGAGATGAGAAAAAATTAGAAGGCAAAGACTGGATGCACGTGTTAGGAACATCACAACTGGACTGGGCGTGTTTTTTGACTCAGGTACAAAGACAGGTCAGAGAAAACATCAATCCCAATTTTACAATAAGTTTTGATTCGGCATCGGCATTTTTAAGCACAGCAAATGGTTTAGTTTACACACATAATCTTTTTACTCCTAAGAGATGGTCATACATTATGGAAAAGGCACCTGATGACAAAAGATTAAAAAACAACGACATTAGGTTTCCTTTTCCGTCTGCTATCGGTAACAGATTGAGAATGGGAGATATATGTTGGTATGGCGAAGGTGACCTAAATAAAAACAACAAGGAAGGCAAGACCAGTTGGGACAGTTTCAGTTATGTGTTAATGATGGCCCATAATGTTTACAATCATATAAGAGCAGTTCAAATAGCAAATGACATGAATGATTTAGAAATGATAAAATATCAACCGCAGGTAAAACACTGGCGTAAAACAAAAGGATCAGACAACACTGATGAACCAAGCGATTTTGTTCCTAGGAATATACTTTATTTCAACACTCTCGTGAAAGAAGTATTTGCTTCAGAAAAACCAATGGAACTTATAGATTCATCTCGTGGCTTCCTGGCAGATATTAGAGGCACAAGATGGCAAAGGGCAACTGGAGGCGGAAAAGGTAAAAACAACTTCAGTTCTTTATTTGAAACATAGGAGGAAAAATGGCAAAAACCAAAAGCAAAAAATTGAAATCTTTAGAAAAAGAGTACAGTTGGTACAAGAAAAAAGTCGACGAAATGGAAGATGAGCGTTCATATGACAGAACTTGGTCAGGCAAAGAACTTTTGGTAAAATTTAAAAAGACAAAATTGTTTCTCAAAACCACAATTGATAAGATGAAACGCACACTAGGAGTTTGACATATTCAAATAAAATGTTAAAATATTAAATGGAACGATTTTATACAAATGGATTTTTTGCTAACGACGAAGTCAAGGTTTTCGTTGGCACAGAAATAGAACACACTCCGGCACACGGAGAAAAAACATTGTTCCTGGCAACCAACGAGTTGACGACAGATCAAATAGTAGACCTAGCGGAACTGAATGCCTGTGAGGCAATATACTACGGTGCCAACAGGAAGTATATGCACAACCATGGAACGCAGTTGGCACAGATAACAAAACTGTTGGACATCGGATACTATGTCACTGTTGACTATCAATACAGCATACACGAACAGGTAAAAGAGAAATTCAGATCGGTCTGGAACAGGGAGAAATTTATCCCGTTCTGTTCTATAATATTTCCGAAGTCAGAAGAAGATGACAATCTTTGTATAAAAGTCGACGACGTGGATTTCAACAAAACAAATCCAGGAGTATGGACCATGACAATGAATCATTTCAAACAATCATCGGGATTCACTGGCTGGAATGAATACAAAAGCGATCAACCACTTACACAAACAGCACCAAGCGAGGAGGAAAAAACAGGATGGACGTTGAAGACAAACACATAGAAGCATTGAAAGAACAGGCAAAAAAAGGCAACAAATTGATATGGGTGACTTTCCGTAAGGAAGGAATCCACAAGTATCCAGCGGCACTGGATGATCCAAAACTAGCAACAGGTGACGAGTATGATGTCAGTTTCCTTGGTTATCCTCACAGGCACATATTTCATTTCAAAGTTTGGATAGAAGTATTCCACGATGATCGAGACATAGAATTCATACAGTTCAAGAGATGGTTGGAAAAACTGTACGATCAAAAAACTTTACAACTGGATTACAAGAGTTGTGAAATGATATCAGACGACCTGTTCGTTGAAATTAGAAAAAGATATCCCGGAAGAAGAATTGCCATAGATGTTTCTGAAGATGGCGAGAACGGATCTCACACAGTTTACGAAAGTGACAATCAATGATAATAAGATTAATTTTCGAACCAGAACCAAATGTAAATGTGAATCACAACAAGATGTTTGAATTCTATTCTGAAAACTATCTCAGTGATTTTGATACAAAATGGGGAGGATACATAGTGATGAATAACTTTGAAAAAAAATATGGCAAACAAGAACCTTGCTACCAGAGATACATTGGAAACGATCAGGCCAACGAAGAAACATTAAGGAATATAGTAAAATACGTGAGAGACAATCCGATGGCGGGTTATGTCACACACATTTACTCCAATCCGGAAGGTGGCAACGAAGTCAAGATTGATATTGAGAATGAATTTGAAAATGCTTATACTATGGGAGAAGGAATCTAATGAAAATATTTTATATGGGGCTGGAACCTTACGAAGGTAGATACACACTTCAATTACAAGACTGGACAGAAAGAGCATACAAAAAAAGAGGTGTAGAATATGTGGTGGTGCCAGGCACAACAATAGATGATTCAAAAGCAATCAGTGTGGGACAGGTGTTAGACGCACACGGCAGAAGTTACTTTGGTATGAGTCAAATGATGAACCTGGTACAGATGATGCGTAATGGTGAGGTCACCAACAAGGACATCGTGTTCTTCGAGGATATGTTCCAACCAGGAATGGAATCACTGCCTTACATACTAAACCAAGTGGATGACAAACACAGACCAACGATATACCTAAGATGTTTGGCACAGGCAATAGATCCAGACGACTTTGTTCACGTGTGGGGTATGAGCAAATGGATGAGTTTGTACGAACATATGTGTAATGAAATACCTAATGTGAACATATTGGCCAGCAACGAAGAAATGGTTGCTCATATGAAAATAGCCAATTGGTCCGCACCCATATACAACATTTCTGGCCTAAGTTTTGGCAAAGAAGAAGTTCAATCTCGTGTTGAACAAAAAGAGTTTATCAACAGAAAACAAAGAGTGGTATTTGGAGCAAGATGGGATCAAGAAAAACAACCTCAGTTCTTTATGGACCTAGCACAAAAATTTAAAGAATCTCACAAAGATGTAGAATTTGCTATATGCCAAGGAGGACCTTTGAGATCTAATAACGATTATTATGTAAAAGAGGCACAACATCTTGCCAAGGAAGGTGTGTTAACCATTCACGAAAATTTAAAAAAGAACGAGTACTACGAAATACTTGCTGATTCTCGGGTATTGTTTAATTGTGCCCTGCAGGACTGGACATCAAACACAGTTTCAGAAGCAGATGCACTAGGTTGTAATGTGTTGTTTCCTGCCTACAGGTCATTCCCTGAAGTGTTCAACAACGATCATACGCGAATGTATGTTCCATGGTCACAGGAAGATGCGATTACAAAACTAGAATTACTTTTAAGCAAACCATCCCCTAGTATGGGTCAGATATCCGATTGGACCAATGGTACCATAGACAGGATGATAGACATCATGACAGGCAAGGGCGAACAATGGAGAAGAGATGGACAACACTACAGAACACCAGTCTCAGAATCTAAATATTAAAACCAACAGCAAATCAATCTTGGTGATTGGTGGCGCTGGTTACGTTGGATCTACCACAGCGAAAGAATTGGCCAAAAATGGTTATACTCCTGTGATAATCGACAGAGACATCAAGAGCAAACCATGGACAAACAAGTTTGGCCCGGCATTTGGCATAAACCTACCACAAGAAATAGATCTACTAGATGAAGTTGTAAAAAGATACAATATCGACAGTTGTATACATTTTGCGGCATATACCGAAGTAGGTGAGAGCGTGAAAGATCCTTCAAAATACTATCTCAACAATGTAGTAATGACTTTGAGATTACTGGATAAACTTATCAGTCTTGGCATCAAAAAAATTGTATTCAGTTCAAGTGCGGCGGTATATGGTATACCCAAAGACGGTTTAGCACTTGACTCGGAAACCAACCTCAATCCAATTAATCCATACGGACAAACAAAACTTATTGTGGAAAAAATCCTGCAGGATTATTGGAAGGCATACGGACTAAGAAGTGTGAGCCTCAGATATTTTAATGCCGCAGGAGCAGACAAGGATTTGGAGACAGGTGAGTGGAGAGAAAAAGAATCACACATTATACCATTGGCAATAAAGGCCGCAAAACAAAACTATAAATTCAGTCTTTTTGGCACAGACTACGACACAAAAGATGGGACCTGTGTGCGAGATTATGTACACGTCACTGATCTGGCACAAGGACATATAAAAGCACTACAACTGATCGCGAATGAAGATGTTTGTGAACGTTTCAATCTAGGAGCAGGAATTCCTACAAGCAATATGGAAATAATAAAATATGTGGAACGTTATGCCGGACCAATCGATCTAGTGAAAGCAGAAAGACGCCCTGGAGATCCAGCGACATTGGTTGCGGATATATCATCGGCAACCGAAAAACTAAATTGGCAACCTACCAACAGTTCAGTTGACAACATAGTCAAGACTGCTGTACAATGGTATAACAAGATGCATCAAAAGGAGATTAATTAATGGATGAGGATATTTTAAAAGACAGTTGGGTACCAGATGAACCAATTTCTAAAACAATAGCAGATAGAATTAAAAAGGCCGGAAAAAGATTTCACGCAAATGACAACATCAGCAAGTTTATCGAAGATGGCGAATTAGACGAACTTCAGCAAGAGGTCACAGACAAAATGCAGGAACTATTAAACAGCCTGGTGATCGACACCAAAAACGATCACAACACACAAGACACTGCTAGGAGAGTCGCAAAGATGTGGATCAAAGAAGTGTTCGGCGGTCGTTATGCTCCTATGCCAAAAGTTACAAGTTTTCCAAATATGGGTTACAAGAGTATGTACACATCTGGACCTATATCAATAAGATCAACCTGTGCCCATCACTTTCAAAACATAGTAGGAAATGCTTGGGTTGGTATAATACCAAACGGAGAAGTTATTGGATTAAGCAAATTCAACAGGATAATACATCATATTGCCGAACGTCCACAGATACAGGAAGAGATGACTACGCAGATAGCAGAAGCTCTACAGGAATATGCTAAAACAACAAACATAGCAGTGGTGGTGAAAGCGGAACACCACTGTATGACACACAGAGGAGTTAGAGAACACGAATCGGATATGACCACAGCAATTATGTTGGGGGCATTTAAAGATGATCCAGCGACTAGAAACGAATTTTATAAAATTTGTATGAGTATGAAGGGTCATGGTTAAAAAGGAAAAAGACAAAGAGGAAAAATTGACCAGTGACGGTGTTTACAATTTGGATTTTGAAGGCATTTCCGATGACTGGGCATTCGCTGGACAGGACCTAAATGTTGGCTCTGTTTCTCAATCAGCAACCACCTACGACATTAACGACTTTGGAAAATGGCATACGGATGATATGCTTGAGTTACATCTAAGAGAAAAGTATCCTGCTCTCAATGATGCCTGGAAACATTATGAAGCAGTAAAAAAAATGTGTATGATCAGAGAACAGGAGGAAGACAAATGAGAATAGACTACAACATACATCTAGATTATTCAGATGTTTTACTAAAACCAAAACGCTCGACTCTTTCTTCAAGGAGAGATGTTGAAATTGATAGAGAGTTTAAATTCATTAATTCCAAAAAAACATTATCTTACGTACCTATTGTGGCAAGTAATATGGATGGGGTTGGTACGTTTCAAATGGCCAAAGTTTTACAGGAATTCAAGATGCTGACAGTGATCAGAAAACATTATTCGTTTGATGAATGGAAATCTGCTGTTGGCACTGGACTTAAATTGAAATATGTTTCAGCCTGCACTGGCACAGGGGCAATATGGGACGAGAACGCACAAGACTATCAAACTTTAAAGCAAGTCATGACTGCGTTCCCTGATATTCCCTGCATCACAATAGATGTTGCCAACGCATATCACGAACAATTTGTAGATTTTTTACACAGAATTAGAACAGAATACCCGGACAAAGTAATCATAGCAGGCAACGTGGTGTCACCCGAGATGACGGAAGAATTGATAATCAATGGTGCGGACATTGTGAAAGTGGGCATAGGACCTGGATCAGTATGTACCACAAGGACTCAGACCGGAGTAGGAGTTCCCCAGTTCTCAGCAATAATTGACTGTGCAGATGCGGCCAATGGAGTTGGCGGACACATAATGGCGGACGGAGGTTGCACTCAACCAGGTGACGTATCAAAGGCATTGGCGGCTGGTGCTCACTTTGTGATGCTGGGCGGAATGTTGGCAGGACATAACGAATCAGAATCAGAATTACGAGATGGCAAAAGATATTTTTATGGAATGAGTTCACAATCAGCATTTGATACACACGGAGCAAGAAAAGATGGATACAGAGGCACAGAAGGTAAAACAGTGGTGTTGGACGACAGAGGTCCAGTACAATCAACTGTGGAGCAGATATTGGGAGGTGTAAGAAGCACCTGCACTTATATTGGAGCAAGAAGAATTAAAGATATGCCCAAGTGTGCCCATTTTGTCACAGTCAATAATGTTATCAACAGAGTTTTTGATAGATATGAAAGCAAATAATAAACCTTATCAAAAATTGGCCTGGGTAGGCACGGCAGTTTTATTACTGGCCGCTACATTGGCCGCATTTAATTTCTACCCAATTTATGTTTTTCTATTTTGTATTGCTAACGGTATATGGGTGGTAGTTGGCATTCTTTGGAAGGAAAGATCACTTATAGTTCTCAACGCAGGCTTGACTTTCATTTACATTCTGGGATTGTTTTTTGGATCATGAGCAAAACAGTAAGCAAACTTTATTTCACAAATATACAAATGCGTAATGCACTGATACAAATAGAAGACCAAATGGTACACCAACCATGGATGCCAAGTGTAATTTTAGGTGTCAATAGGGGAGGATGTATTCCTGGTGTTTATCTTTCTCACAGACTAAATGTACCCCACGAGGCGTTAGATGTTAGACTTCGTGATCATACTGCCAAGCCCAATCTAACTGTTTTAGAAAAAGCATTCGCTTTTCAGAAAAAAATATTGATCATCGACGATATAAATGACACCGGTGCCACTTTCAAATACGTTTTGGATAATTTTGGAAAACCAGACAATGTAAAATTTGCCTCATTGATAAACAACAAACCTTCACCGATCAAAATGGATTTTAAAGGTTACGACATCGATAAAGAGGAAAACCCGCAATGGGTAGTATTCCCTTGGGAAGAATGGGACAAATAAATTAAAGGTTGTATTGACCTATCATCTATATTTTGTTAAAATTACACAACTTTAAACAAACCTATAGGAGGCTTAATGTTTAAATCACTACTAGCAGGTGTTGACAAGACACTTGTGAGAAATCTAGTAATTTTACACACGGCAGTAATTGCCCTGTCAAATTATCTAGTCACAATCAGATTTGATGTGTTCCCTGGCGCGGACCTTCCATTCTTTGGATCGTTTCCACTTGCGGCGGCGGCATTCACATTTCCGATTGTAGTAGTCGCAACTGACCTGACAGTCAGATTGGTCGGCAAACAAGCAGGAAGGGCCGTCGTAGCAATGGCTATCATTCCGGCTATCGTGGCATCAGTACTGGTACTGTTGGCACTGGGTGATCCACACGCATACAGAGTTGGATTCGCATCAGGTACAGCATACGCAATAGGTACAATGCTTGACGTGTACGTTTTCCAAGCGATCAGAGAAAGATCTGACAATTGGTGGGCGGCACCGGCAATCTCAACTATCGCGGCAAACATAATCGACACATACTCGTTCTTTTATGTGGCGTTCGCAGGATCGTTGGATGCTGAAGGTAACCTATCGTGGATCGGTGCAAACTGGCACGTGGTTGCTCAGAACAACACGTTGACCAAGATCGTAGTAGGATTGATAGTGTTCTTACCAGCGTATGGAATACTGTTGAACAGGCTACAGGTCATAGGCAAGAAAAAATAAAAAGTGTGGGGGTAATTTTGCCCCCAACTTTAAAAATCCTAAATACACACATGAACACCAAACCCAACATCTTTGTTGTATACTTGGCCGGCACATTTGGAAATTTTGTCGCCAATCTGTTCTATGGAGCCCATATAGACATTAAAGGTGATGTGGACCAACGCAATGCACACGCCAGCAAAAAAGATGCTTTCACGTTTGATGCTTTCAAAAAACACAATTCAACCTTGTCTAAGCAAGACATAGAGTCTTTTGATAATCAAAAAACAGATGTTGGCATACACACCCTGCCATTCTATCACTGGTTAGATTTTGATTTTGCAAAATACTTCTCTAACCATAAAAAGATTATTATAGTTCCAGACGAAGCACAGATACCAATAGTGGCAAAACGTCTGTATGAAGTTTTTCTCAAACACCCAAACGATCTCAACTCGCAAGGAATAAAAGAGATTGTTCTTAAAAATTTAAACCTACCTGACAAAAGTTATCCAGAATATTTTTTAGACGAAATCTGTATCAAAGAAACAATTAAGAATTTAAAAAATGACTATAGAAATTGGAAAAGATACAAAACTAATGGCAACGATTTAATAATACCATTTTCTAAAATCAAAGATATAGATTTCTTAGAAAACTGCGTGTATGAAGTTGTAAATGAGATGGATATAAGGTATAGTGGATTTCCTTTGTACAGTGCCAAGAACTTCCTACACAAAAACCAAGAATATTTTGTTGACACTAGCACTAAAATAAATTAATATATAGGTATGGGAAATATAGCAGGAAAAATTTGGGGACAAACAGAACTTATCCTAGCGAACAGTTCTCTTGAATTCCACAGGATAGATTATAAAAAAGGTGGAGTTTGTTCTAAACACCTTCATGAATGGAAATGGAACGGATTCTATGTTGTTTCGGGCGAGATGAAAATCAAGGTATGGCAGAAGGACTATGACCTTGTAGATGAAACAATACTTAGACCCGGAGATTTTACTGCGGTCAAACCA
>Ga0181568_10001354_pt1 | contig 22531 bp, 33 predicted proteins | sample 101ome_20_FD_133758 | JGI IMG/M metagenome (GOLD analysis project Ga0181568, IMG submission 133758) | Coastal salt marsh microbial communities from the Groves Creek Marsh, Skidaway Island, Georgia - 101404AT metaG (megahit assembly) | ecosystem: Environmental > Aquatic > Marine > Intertidal...
AAACTGACCGAGCAATCATAGGCGTAACACTTGTCCTTACCAAGCAACTCGTACACCTTCTCCCCATCGACGATCTCTTCCTCGATGAGTAGATCCTTGAGTTGTTCAAGCTTGTCCCGGTTGTTTTCAAGCATCTTTAGGGTGTACTTGTAACATTCAGAAACGATAGCTTCAATCTCCTGGTCCACCTTGATCGCAGCGGCGGGAGAGAGGTTACGGTAGTCATACTTGTTCTTACCGAAACCATAGGTCGTCACCATTTCACGAGCAATCTGGTAGACCCTAGCGTAATCAGAACTCGCACCGGTCGTTACACGGTTAGACGTATAGATGATCTCCTCCGCCGCACGTCCACCGAGGGCCACCATAATTTGAGAAAGGAGATATTCCTTGGTATAGAAGGGTGAATCCGCATTCTCTTCTGAGGGTTGGAAGAAAGTCACACCACCCGCGGCACCCCGGGGCATGATAGAGACCTTACGAACCGTGTCATAATCCGGTACAAGAACACCCACAATGGCGTGTCCAGCCTCGTGGTAGGCCACCAGCTCTTTCTTCCTCATAGAGTACTTCACATCACCCTTAGCTCCAACTACGATACGCTGATATACATTTTCTACAATACCCTTTGTGATTGTACCGTCACCATCCTTTACAGCCCTAATAGCACACTCATTCAACAGATTTGCCAAGTCTGCACCAGAGAATCCAGTCGTCTGCTTAGCGATGTTCTTTAGACGCACGTCAGAAGCGAACTTCTTATCTCTTGCGTGTACACCCAAAATCTTTAGGCGTCCCTTAACACTTGGGAGAGATACCTGGATCTTACGGTCAAACCGACCAGGGCGAAGAAGTGCCTTATCCAAAATATCAATCCTATTCGTCGCGGCAATCACCACAATGCCAGTCTCGTTGTCAAATCCATCCATCTCAGTGAGAAGCTGATTGATGGTCTGCTCACGCTCATCATTACCTGGGGTGGTACCTCCACCACGCTGTTTACCAACGGCATCCAGCTCATCGATGAAAATGATGCACGGTTGATTCTCTCGTGCCTGCTGGAACAGTTCGCGGACGCGCTTTGCTCCGACACCTACGAACATCTCAATGAAGTTCGCGGCAGAGCATTGAATGAAGGGAACATTAGATTCACCCGCAATAGCTCGGGCCAGTAGAGTCTTACCTGTACCGGGCTCACCCGCGAGAAGAGCGCCACGTGGGATCTTGGCACCGGATCCAAAGTACTTCTCAGGAGTCTTCAAAAAGTCAACAATCTCTTCGAGCTCGTCTTTAGCATTGTCAATACCCTCAACATCCGTGAAACGAGTGGTGACATCTTGTTCCATGGTAAACTCGGTTGATTTCATAAAAGGATTGGGCATTCCCATACCACCCTCACTTCTAGAACCAAATAGAGTCCGAGCAATAGTAAAAATATAAGCGATGAAGAAAAACATTACAACATTTTCAATAATGGATACAGGTTGAGAGTTGTCAACCAATACATCAGCCCCACTCTCCATAAGGGTCTGCCATAGCTGTTCGTTATCCGCAATTTGCACGTCACCATAGTCTCCGTTCTCTTCCTGAAAAACTGCGATGTTCTTATTGGGTCTTACAATTACAGCGGGGAGTTCGCGCTCTTTGAGACCTTGGATAAATTGGCTATATGTTCTTGGATGATATTCAACTTTTCTTTCTTTGGGATCCACCTTGACAGAGGGGGCAGAAAAAACTTTTCCAATGCTGAACATACTGTATGATATAATGAGGTTTGTTTTAAACTACTTTTTCGGCACACGTGGCATCCCAACTTTCGTTTATTATGCTCACATAACTCCGAATACAGGCACATGTCACATATTTCTCTAAGATCTCCGTGTATACACACACCACCACCGTTACATTCTTTACACTGAACACGCCAGATACCATGTGGACACCATGCACTTATCCGCATTTTTATAAATAATGGTTAAAGTTTTATACTGTATTAAAACATAATGGAGATTAACGTTGCTCGAGTAAATAATGGAATTTATGATGTACATGTGATTTCAGATGACGAGTACATAGGTCCAGCAATTGCTAGGGGGCGTGAGTGGGATGCTTGGATGCGTCGTGATGTGCGTATGTGGCATAAACCGGGTACAGATATCATTGATGTAGGTGCAAATATAGGTTACAATACTCTAATGTTTTCTGACTATGGACCAGTAATATCAATTGAACCTGTATATCACGATATAGTTGCTCTAAATGCAAAAAATAACCCTCTCAGATATCCAGTTCAAGTTTTTCCATGCGCTCTTTCAGATGAAAAGAAAGTGACCAAAATTCATATTCCTTCTCATGGGTGTCAATCGAACACACATATAAATTATGGTGGTACAAGTTTTCATCATGAAGAAGATATGAAGGGGATGGGTGTAGATGTCAGATGTGAGAGACTAGATGACATCTACACAGGAGTTCCATCATTGATAAAAATTGATGTTGAAGGTCATGAGTTACAGGTGCTTAAGGGTGCCGAGGAAACAATTAAACAACACAAACCAACACTTTTGATTGAAATTCACAATTTTTCAGAAGATTCTGAGACACACAAGTATCTGAAATCACTGGGGTACGGTGATCCAGAACCTAGACCAGAGGGTGTATTCATTTACACATTCGCTTAGAATATCCGATAACCGCACACGTTATACGTTTACCAGCGTGTCCAGTTGTTAGACTATCATTGTGTCCACCCATACCCATATCATCTGGATCTTCGTGAATTACCAGAGATCTACCGATGATGTTGGCTTTGTAACCCTTCAATTTAATGAGACTGTCATACATGACAAGTTTGGCAACACCCTTAGAATCAAAACGGATATTTCCTAAGTCTCCAACGTGCCTCTCCTTTGAGTTTGGACCACCATGCTTCTTGTTGTATGGATTAAAGTGTGCGCAAGCACCCATACAGTTATCAGTTAGGTCACCTGCTTCATGGACATGGATACCATGTGTACTATTCTTATATTTGGATGATTTTAGATTGACTTTGATAAGGACTCGACTTCCCTTCTCTTCAAATTCCACAACACCCTTGATGTGTGGATGATTAAAGAACGTTGTCGCTATAATCATTTAGTATTCACTGGGATTTTATATCGGGCAAAATGCATCTTGTCAACCATATAGTACAACTGATATGCCTCTACAATACTGGGGCGTCTGAAATGCTCCGGCATACATTCCGGAATACCTTCTTGGGAGTAGTACGCCGTCTCACTCTTACGTTCCTCAAAGTGAGAAGGATGGTTCTGATACAACCAAAGTAAATGTCTCGCACATGTGTGAACTTTACCATATCTGCGAGTATATTCAAGGGTCAATGCGATACCAATTTTACAGGCATACTTGTAATTATCCAAACTGGAAGCAATCCACATAGTCATAGGGTGTTTCTTGTGAGCTGGTTTGTAGCCTCTACACGAACCATCCTTAGTAAACGGTGCTAGAGTGTGTACGAAATCTTCCTCATTGGAAAAATACCAAGCTGTATAGAGCATTTGACATATTTCCAATTGGATCTTGACAACATGTTGATCACAAGACATGTGAGCAATTTCTTTGGGTACGAGGGACAAGAAAAATATATTCATGATTCATTTTAGCATATTTTCATTACAAAAAGTGTCAACTTAGGTACTTTATTCACCATCGGAAAAGTACTCCTCTTCCACATCTTCAACCACTTCTTCATCCACATCGGGTTCGATGTCCATTCCACCATCTTCGGGTGCTACATCATCATCATCTTCATCCTCCTCCGGTGGATTATCAATCACTTCATCCTCCTCTTCTGGTTCCTTCTTCTTCTCCTTTTTAGGTTTTTTAACTGGTTCCTTGTCAAATATTTTTGCAAATAGTTTCTCCACCTTGAGAGCAAATAGTTTTCGTTTTTCGTAATTTTTCTTGAGTCTCTCAATGTACTCTTTACTGAAGCCATGGGCTTTATATGCCTGAAGAATAGCCTTAAACGGTGCTTTTTGGGCATTCTTGTAATACTTATTATGCAAATCCCATATAGCACTGCTTAGCTTGACCCTAACAACACCACTTTTGAGGACACGAAGTTTTAGATAAACCCTATCAGGTACATCCAATTCGGGTTCCTCAAGAGGCTTGGGTTTTTCAATAGGCACCCACTCGGGTAGGTCGGGTTTAACAAAAGGAATGCCCATTTCTTTGTGGTTTTTTTCCAGAAGTTTCAGGTAATCATCTTGATTGTAGATCGGTCTCTTTATTTTTTCCAGTGGCTTTACTTCGGTTTTTTTCAAGATTTTACCCAAGAAGCTATTCTCATCAATCTTACCCACCCTATCGGGGAGGGTGGGTTTAACACGCCTCGATGGCTGTTTGTAGAACATCTTGATTTTTTGGGGATGTATCCTCTGACTTAGGTTTCAGAAAATAATCCAGTTCACAACGAATTACGTGCTCGGATTGTTGATTCATATGTGTATGGTAAGGACCCCAAATCTCAATAACCTTACGCTCTTTGTCGTACCAGAGGTAATCAAGTTCAAGTCTTTGAGTAAGCCAATAGAACTTCTTGCCAGTCTTTCCAATGAACGAGAAGATCTGTTCTTGATCATACTGAGACACGTCCATCTGGGAATAATGTGCATTTGGGGGGTGGTAAGGGGCCATCGTTTCTCTTAGACATTGCTTGCTCCTTTTGTTTAAGTAGGTTTCTTACGTGTTTCTGAGAGAATACTTGCTTTTTGTTTTTCTTGTCATTTTTAGTCACACGCTTCTTTGGTTCTTTATACTCCATATTGAATTAATATGTACAAGAAGTTTATCAACTTAGGTTTCATTCTTCATTTTCATTTTCATCAACTAGACTAACATCGGAATCAGATTCACTCTCATCATCCTCACTACACTCATAATCCTCATCCTCACTGTCGTCAATGAGTTCGTAACCATTGGAGTTCTTTGCGTAGAGGTGCGTTTTTTCCAGATCATCGGTATCATAAAACCCAGAAACAGACTCTTTATTTATAACTTCACTGATGTCTACAAAATCATAGAGATGGTGTTTATTCTTTTCCAGAAAATTTACAGTATAGGTGGTATCAGTCTCAAGGACTATACGAGCTATCTGTACGCTACCATCATCACACTTGACATCTACAAGCATTGTGTTTGAAATGAAATTTAAATCTTTAATAACATTAATGGATACTCTCAAGGAAAGGGGTGTACAGTATATATCTGGACGTATTATGGCCCAAAACGACGCCGTTATGTTTGATATAGACGATACCCTTATTTTCGTGGATGGTACTCCAAATAACCCTATGATTGAACTTTTACATATAGCTAGACATCTGGGGTACAAGATCGTGATTATTACTGCTAGACCTGGTATACAGTCGGTAATTAATTGGACGATAAATCAACTTGGTAAGTATAACATCCCTAGCGACTATTTAGGCTTTACAAGTCCTAGCACTAAAACAACGATGAAGAAACAACTTCCGTATAACTTTGTATTATCTGTGGGTGATCTAGAGACGGATCTTACAGATTCTGAACACAAACTTAACACTTCCAATTTTTCCCACAGTTGAGGCAGCTCACAAACACAGTCATAGGCTCATCAGCGGATCGGGTCTGCATCTCATAGTATGTCGTTTTCATAGACTTACATCTACCACACTTGAATAAACCATCTTGATTCTTAGCCTCTTGTGCCAAAGCCTGTTTTCTAATATCATTATGAATCTTGGTTTCAACCTGCTTAGCACGGGGTCCATCAAACCATAACTGTTCAGGACTCATTTCAATAACATCTGTGGTTTTCACCTTCTTTTCCAAAATACTCCTTTTGAGTTCAGGTGACTTACGAAGATTGTATTGGAGTTGTAAAAATTTATGCTTGTAAATATTCACAAACCGGTGGTTCTCCCAAGCCGCATCGTCACAATGATTAATGGAGTGATTCAGTATATTCTTCTCCATGTTCACACAAATAACATCATCTTCGGGTAGTTCTAGTAATTCAGATAAGCGTTTGAGTACAAATTCTCGGGTGACGTTACCCATGTTCTTATCTACTACAAACGTTTATCTTTTAAGACAATTTTAGTGAGAAATCTTAATTTCTCAGTGAAATTGTGTTTACTTAGGGTTTGGGGAGCTCTTTGTAAGGGTCATTGCGCTTACAATCCTCCATATTTTCAGGGGAGCAGTTGTCAAAGAACGCACCAACGCGACGCGCGGGGTTGGTGTCTACGAAGCCATACTTGTAATCAGCATTGGGAGGGCGGTACTTCTCAGCAAAGACAAAGCGAGCATCCTTACCATCACCACCCTTCCACGATCCACCGAATTTAATATCAATAGATCCACACGCAATTACTATGAGTATCAATACGATAGCTATAAAAAAGATGGTCTTACGATGCATCTTGGGTATATCTTTTGTAAATATTTTTTTATGTGGTGAATTTAAGATGACGAGAGCTGTTCTTATCCACGAACTAAAGGATAAATATGAAGAAATTGATCTTGATATAGAACCATCTAAAAACGAAATCTTCAAACTACTTGGTGGTAGAGCTACATTCATAGGACAATGGCCTGAAATAGATGTAGTCATAATGAAGCCCGAACAAGGGCTTATGGAAAATGTCAACATCCTACCTTACCCATTTCATGGTGAAGAAGTGAGGGGTAAAATACTCCTCGTACGCATGGATGAAAATTCGGAACCACAAGATTTTACATTAGAGGAATATCTCTCACTTGGGACTCGGGACAAACGCGTCATTGTTTAAAACGGCATTGGCATACTTCATACATAACTGGAAATGTACATAAGCCCAATCCATGGGATTTTCAACAGTTGGCTTTCCTGGTAAAGGATTGTTATGAACGACACTGATCAAATCAATTTTGTCACCGCTCATAGACTTTACAGTTGTGTCGCCAACCTTTTTGAGCCACATAACGTGCTCTTCATTGTTGCTATCGAAACTTCTAACGAAATGGGCCATTATACATTATGTACGATTCTTTTCTATAAGTAGACGCGCACTTGGATCAGTTATCGTAGTCCACTTTGGTCTCCAAATTTCGGATATAAGATGATCACTGTGTTGCCCATACAGTTTCCAAAAGATATTTCTGTATAAAGCTTCTTCTTTTGTGAGTGGTGGATTATGACCATGAGCCTTCGTCTTAGTTTCTTTGAACAGTACGTCATCTACATTCTCCTCGGCGTATTTTTTCACCTCATCAACCCAATTTGTACCTACAGCGTCACTCATCCCATCTTTCTGCCTCCAAAGAATGTCATCTGGTAGGTACCCCTTAAACGCCTCTCGCAAGACACCCTTCTCGATTTCGGTTATTTTGAGTGTTTGATTCATACGCATACACAAATCAATAAACTCTTTATCGAGAAAAGGTACAATTAGATCAAGTCCATGAGCACCCGCACATCTATCCGCGCGTAAACCATCAAACTGGTGGATGAGGCGGAGCCTTCGCATATTTTCACACGCAAACTGGTCAACACTAGGTGCATTGTGAAAGTAAAGATAACCACCTAGAAGTTCATCACTTCCCTCTCCAGAAAATATGTAACGACAGTTTGTTTTCTGTTTGATATATCTACAGAGCAACCACATTGGTGTACTCGCGCGTACAGTAGTACAATCATAAGACTCGAGTGAATGAATCACATCTGTGAGGTGAGAGATACCCTCCTCGGGTGTAAACGTAACCTCTGTATGATCCGTATCAAGATATTTAGCAACCTTACGGGCGGCTGCCAAATCGGGGCTATCCTTGAGACCTATGGAAAATGTTTTGATTTTACCAAGTCTACGGGAAGCTATAGAAGCAATTAGACTGCTATCTAGACCACCTGAAAGAAGAAATCCAATCTCTCTCTCCGTGTTACTCAATCTAATGTTAACAGCCTTTTCAAGAGTTGTTCGGATGTCTTCGATTTCACAATTAGTTATGTACTTGTTAATGTACCAATAACCTGTGTGATAACACACGAAATCATCCAAGAACGAATCATAAAAGTGACCCGGTGGAAATATATGTATTTCGGATTGGAGAGAACCCAAAGCCTTAACTTCACTCGCAAACGCTATTGAACCATTATCATAGCGAGAGTAAAAAAGTGGACGAACACCAACTGGATCACGTGCTGCCATGATACGTTTACCATCTGTATAAACAAAGGCGAAATCACCGTTAATGGCTTTGAGTGTGTGTTCAATACCAAAACTATCAATCATGTGAATCAAGACTTCACAATCACTGTTACTTTTCTCTGTACCAAAGCGAAAATGTTTGTGATTATAGATTTCACCATTACAAATTAACGCCGCCTTTTCTCTAACAAATGGTTGCATTCCAGCTTCCGTGAGATCATTGATCGCGAGACGATAAAAATCTAAACGACATTTTCCTATCTTTACAGTTCTATAATCATCTGGACCTCGGTGAGAAAGGAGATATGATCCTAATTCTACTTCTTCACCGAAGAGGGCTAAAATACCACACATGATATACATACAAATTACTTTATTTTTAAGCTAAAATCCATCCAATCACCAAAATCTCTTGGGTCACCTTTTCCGTCCATCTCCTGACCGGACATACGAACAGTTTCACTATCACCTCCGTTATATGTTACATCAAAGTCTAAAATACAGTAAAAAGATACATTTGTCATATTCGCAATTTTATCCAATGAACCAAAATCAAAGCTTTCAATTTCCAAAAAGCGTTTGATTTGCTCGGGGCGACCATATGGAATGGTTACCTCCGTACCAACCTCTAATTTTCTCTTGTCAGAAGACATGTCAAGACAGGGCCATATACGGTTTCTTGCTCTAAAATCAGCGGCATAATTGATATATTCTCTACATACTTCTCTTTCAGAAAAACAGACAAAACGAGGTTTTTGCTTAGGATCCACCATGCTTAAATAGGTACCAGTATGAGTTAATTTTACAAAGTGAAACTGCATTTAATTATACAAGGAAAAAAACTTTAAATAAGATATATGAACTTCCCTAAGACAGCTGGTCAATGTAAATATATGTTAGCTTTAAGATCAAATAAACCCATCGTTATTGGAACCGGTCCAGCGGGTTCTGGGAAGACTATGCTCGCGTGTCAGATAGCCACGGAACATATTTCAAAACACCCTAGGGCTAGAGTAGTGCTCACTAGACCCATCGTCGCCGCAGATGAGGATATGGGCTACCTCCCCGGGGATATGGACCAAAAAATGGAGCCGTGGACGAGACCAATGTTTGATATTTTTGAACAGACTATGACCCATAATCAAATGGATAGGTGTATTCGTATAGAACCCCTTGGATATATGAGAGGTAGGACATTTAGTCACACCCTAATCATAGCAGATGAGATGCAAAACGCGACACCAAATCAAATGAAGATGCTTCTTACACGTATAGGTGAAGGTACCAAGTTGGTTGTGACGGGAGATCTAGAACAATCCGACTTGGGACCCGATAATGGTTTAGAAAACCTTGTATACAAACTACAATGCACGGATTTAAACTACATAGAGCACGTGAAAATGGACGACGAGGATATTATTCGACATCCAGCCGTAAACGAAGTACTTAAAGTATTAAATGCTTAATTAATAAATGACTAAAGTGGTACTAGCTCTACCTGGACGCACATTTTCTGGTAAATTTCTGATAAGTTTACTCAACACAACTATGACCCTAAAAGATCGGGGTTATGATGTGGTTGTTACAAACGAGTACTCTAGTTATGTTACATTCGCGAGGATGAAAACTCTGTGTCTAGATGTTCTCAAAGGTGTTGATCAACAACCCTTCGGTGGTAAACTAGACTATGATGTGTGGCTTACAATTGATTCGGATATAGTATTTAAACCCGAGCAAGTCTTAGAAATCATTAAGGACACTGAAACTCATCCAGTCGTTTCGGGTATATACAGAATGGAAGATCTTAAACATTTCGCCATGGTTAGGGAATGGGACATAGAGTACTTCAAACAATATGGAACTTTCAAATTTGAAACTGAAGAAAGTATTAAGAATCAACCAAAATACATGCCGGTAGCCTATAATGGAATGGGCTTCTTCGCATGTCGTAAAGGTGTCATAGAGAAATTGAAATATCCATACTTTAGCTACCCTCTCATAGAGATTGAAGGTAAAGACGGGACCCTGCTAAGAGATACGTGTTCGGAGGATGTAGCATTCTGTAAAAACCTCACTGATGCAGGTATTCCGATAATCGTGAATACGAGCCTCCGTGTTGGTCATGAGAAAATGCTAGTAATTTGAGATTCTGAACATCATTGTTGAGATTCTTGATGTTCGAATCAATCCGTGAAATTTTAACATTCATGAGTTTACGCTCTAACTTGTACGTTTCAATGAAGAGGAACAATTCTTTTCGCTTCTCTTCATACCATTCGGAGACCTCGTTAATCTCCTTGTCAATACTAGAGTATTGTTCAACCATAGTGTAATCAGTCGGAAGTTTTCTCATATCTCTGGCAACTTCATCGATGCGTGCCTCTAGGTCCTGACACACATCTTTGAACTCAGCATGTTGTTCTTCTAACATTTTACTTGCTTTTTGTTAACATTTAAAATAACTTAAGTTCTTATCTTCCAACATTTTGAATACTCGTTTATTGTTTTCCACATGGCTACCTTCACCATTATTCTGGAAGAGAGCATCTGGTCCCATACCATACGAATACTGACGAATCATACCCAAGTTCATATCCCGGTTAAATACACTCTTTTTAGAGATTCCCATTTTAGAAAGTAGATTACTGATGATTATGTCATCATTGTATGTGAGCTTGTAGAAGTCTAAAAATATATCCTTCATTTCTCTTAACCAGTTCATATCTAAGATAACACCACCATAACTCTCCGTAACATCTATAGACTCTCCGTCGTAACGCCCCACCCGACCATTATTTTGAACATATTCATCTACACGAAATCCCGAAAGACACCAACACGATGGATCACTCTTGTAAAGTTCAACGAGTTTGGTTGACAGATTGGCAGGATATTTTGTATCATCATTCACTACAATTACAAGATCAGCGTCACACTTTTCAGAGTTGGCTGGACCCATGTACATAGTTCCTGGACCATAATCAATACATCGATTGATAACAGCTTTAGAGCACATAGAAAAGTCTGGAACAATAATATCTGCATCCGGAAATCGATTATATTTGTGTGGTATGTTTACCCAAATTTCATCAACATCTTGGTGTTTTTCCAAGTCATAAACAATCGCTGGAAGTGTTTTAAAACGGGATGGTATACTGGTCAAACTTATGATGGTCTTCATTATTCTAATTAAAGGGTTGTCCTTTATATACTTATATGAAGATCTCATACGCTATATGTGTTTGTAACGAACACATGGAACTCAATTCACTTCTCTCTTTCCTTGTTAAAGTCATAGACAAAGAAGATGAAGTCAATGTTCTCGTTGATAGTGGTAAAGTTACTGACGAGGTCAAGACCATCCTAAATAAATTTGAAGATAGAATTATTGTAAATGAGCGTGAATTTTGTGGCAACTTCTCTGAACATAGAAATTATCACATAACAAAGTGTAGCGGAGACTATATTTTTGTCTTGGATGCGGATGAGATTCCCCAAGAGTTACTCATCAAAAATATAAAGCATTTCAAGTCTGATATTCTAGCTGTACCCAGAATCAACATCATACCTGGATACACAGATGATTGGTGTAAAAAGATGGGATTTGCTGTAAATGAAATGGGGTGGATTAACTGGCCGGACTATCAAGGTCGTTTCTTCAAGAATAACGGTGAAATCAAATGGAGTCTAGGACTTCACGAACGCCTCATTGGTTCTGAGAAAGTCGCAAAAATTCAAGCAAATCCCCAACTATCATTGTGGCATATCAAGTCTGTTGAGAAACAAGAAAAGCAGGACACGTTTTACAAGAACTTAAAAGAAAACTAACACTATTTGTAAAGATGTGGTGGCCTCTTATGGACACAGCTATCACAGAAAGTGATAAGAAAAGTCTTATCGATTTTATTAGTTCAACAGATAGGTATACATGTGGGAAGAAGGTGAAGGAATTTGAAGATGCGTGGAGCAAGTGGCTGGGTTGTAAATACTCGTTGTATGTGACATCTGGGAGTACTGCAAATCTTTTACTCATGTCAGCGGTAAAAGAATTATATGAAATTCCCGATGGATCAAAAGTCCTAGTACCCGCATGCACATGGGTAACGAATGTCTCACCAGTATTTCAACTTGGTCTAGAACCCGTATTCTGTGATGTGGATTTGGAACGATATAGTTTTGACTTAGATACTCTACCAGAAGAGGATATCAAAATCGTATTTATTACTCATCTACTTGGACTTAACTCACCCGTTGAAGCTCTAAAGAAGAAATACCCTAACGCGATTTTCATAGAAGATATCTGCGAGTCACATGGAGTAAAGGCACCTAACGGTATGAAGCGTGGTAGCACTAGTACGGGGAGCACGTTCAGTTTTTATTATGGTCATCACATGACTACAATCGAGGGTGGTATCATCTCAACCGATAACGAACTTCTATATGAATTGATGAAAATTAAGAGAAGTCATGGAATGGCTCGCCTACTTTCACCCAAATACTATGATGAAGCAATCGAGAAACACCCAAACATCGATCCAAGTTTTCTCTTTCTTACCGATGGTTTCAACTTCAGAAATACAGAACTTAATGCAGTTCTTGGTCTTGAACAATTGAAAAGACTTGATCAAAATATTGAAACGAGGCGTAGAAATTTTGAGTGCTTCATGAAACACTTGGATCCAGAGCGTTTCTATGTTCCATATAATGATCCCGGTAACAGCAGCTTCGCTTTACCCTTCATCTGTAAAAATAAGGAAGATATGCCAAAACTTAAGACTATTTTTAAGGAACTTGGTGTTGAATACAGACCCGTGGTATCTGGAAATCTACTCCTTCACCCATTTCTAAAAAAATGGAAGGATACCGTTAAGGTACCTAATGCGAATATCATTAACGACAATGGAGTGTACATAGGTAACAGTCAATTTGTAACCGAAGATATGATAGTTAAAGTTTTCGAAGCAATTAAAACCATATGGTGAAAGTCATCCTCCATCACCTAGGTCTAGGTGATCAAATTATGCTAAATGGAATGGTTAGACATTTCGCGGAAAATGATAAAGTAGCCATAGTTGTCAAAAAGTGTCACGAAGATAGTGTTCGTTTTATGTACAGAGACATCGTGGATAAGGTTGATCTTATCCTAGTAGAAAACACAAATCCACAAGAAATTTGGTCAAAGGTTTCAAAGGTATCCACTCGTAAAGAGGATGTTATTGCTCTAGCCACCTACGGTATAGATGATAATGGTTGGGCTTTTATGACACAGGGTCAGGGTAGTGTTATGTCTAACTGGGCACATGGTGTATATATTCAAGCGGGTGTAAATCCCAGGTATATGTATTCAAAGTTCAAAGTTGTTCGAGATAAGTCTAAGGAGTTTACAATCGACAAAGAGAACTACATATTTGTACATGATGATCCGGAGAGAGATCGAGTTATTGATGTAAAGACTGACAAGTTTATATACAAACCAGACTCCAAGTTGGTGGATGAAAAACAAGAGTTCTTCCAATGTGATCGACCCAATATTTTTGAGTACATCTCGGTTATAGAGAATGCCGATGAGGTGCATTGTATGAACAGCTCATACAACTGGATGATAGAGCTTATGAACTTGGGCAACCCAAAAAAGAACTTCTTTCATTTGGATGTAGCTCATAAGTACTATGGACCACGCACAGTAAAAACGGTATTTAGTAATGAGGTGTGGACATTCGTCTAGTAACTCTTTTCCTCTATAATATCCGACCCCTGTTCAAGATTAATATTCTTTTTTATTCTAGCACGCTCGTCGTTGTATTTATAGATATTCCTAGCCTTATCTATAAATTCTTCACCAAAGTTACCATCAGCTTCACATTTCCTAATACCATCCTCAAGATCCCAAAGTACGTTATTTACAAATTTTAGATCCTTCTTATAGGGTGTTTCAAATTCATACTTGAGGAGAGTATCCAATTCACGGCGAATATTCTTTAGCTTATTTTCATCCGTTACACGTTCATCTTTTATTTCTAGGATAGTAATCTTATCAATAAGTTCACCTTTTGATACCTCTATACGCATTTAAAGTTAAGACAAGTTAAGTCTTTAATATGTATGCGGCCATAGTAACAGGTCCAAATGGACAAGATGGATCTTATATGTGTGAACTTCTTCAAGAGAAGGGGTATCACCTCATAAAGTTTCAAGGAGATGTGAGAAACTATGATGAAATCTACACCACTATTCAAAGTTGCGTAGATTTTGAACGTATAGAGGTGTATAACCTAGCTGCCAAAGTCCACGGATCCTCACCAACTGAAACATTTCAGGTAAATACAATGGGAATCCTTAATATTATGGAAGCGGTCAAAAACACCGGAGAGAAGTCAAAGTATAGGATTTTTCAGGCTTCAAGTTCTGAAATATTTGCAAACTATCATGAAAGTCCACAAACTATATATACACCACGAGCACCTCGCAACATGTATGGACTATCAAAAGTAACGGGTGATTCCCTAGTTAAACACTATAGGGATAATGAAGGTCTTTACGTGTGTTCCGGTATCTTGTACAACCATGAATCACCTAGGAGACCCGATATATACGTTACACAAAAAATTGTCAAGGGTTTACAATCTGGAGAATGTTTCCAAATTGGGAACCTCGAATCAAGGAGAGATTGGGGTCATGCGAAAGATTATGTCAATGCTATGTGGCTCATGCTACAACAGCGGTGGGCTATGGAGTTCGTAATAGCTTCGGGAAAAACTCATTCTGTTCGTGAGTTTATAGAAATTGTGGCAGGTAAACTAAATAAAAAGATTGAGTGGTCGGGTGAAGGCACAGAAGAAGTTGGTAAAATAGATGGTAAAGTTATTATTCAGGTCTCACCAAAGTTCTATAGACCCGATAACAATACACTTTTAGTGGGTAGAAAGGATTACATAGAAGAACTGGGGTGGTCTAGGACATATGATATCGATAGTCTAGTACAAGAGATGTTACACCCTCCACAAGAGAAATCTCAGGTTTCCAGTACTTGAGAATGAAACGCCTCGGTTCGTTTACCCGGTCATGTGTAGTGACTGTTATATCCGTGACACGTACATCATCGGATATAAGATTTGCCACACTCTTTATTTTGGTCCATTCAAAATTAGTGACGTCAACACTCTTTTCAGTTTTTAAAACTTCATCGTAGTTGTACATCAGTTTTGTAAGAGCCTTAGCGCAATCCTCGGTATGCAAAAATTGACGCTCTTCTTCACCACTTGTCATTAGGTCTATGTATCCCTTGGTTTTATGTTTATGAATCATATCCGCTATAACATGTGATTTAGGAGAACTTTTCTCTGGTCCATATACATTCCAGAATCGTACAGATAAACCACCGAGTCTACTTGTATACTCTTCACCCAACTTTTTCAGTGTTCCATACACATGATTCATATTATACATAGTACTCGAAGCAAATATAAACTTTTTATGGTAAAGTTGACTAAATGTATTCATCATAATCATTACATTATTATTGATAAAATCAATACCAGCACCTGTTATATATTTAGCACCCCCAATATCATACGCAAGGAAAAACACAAAATCAGCATTATGCATAGCATAGATTAATCTGTTCATATTTTCAGTTTTACTAAGATCGTGCATAGGTGTTATCTTCGTGTCCCAAGGTACAACTTGATGACCAATCTCTTTTAGATGTTTACACAATCCAGAACCTATAATTCCATGTGACCCTAGGACGAGTATCTTCATATTAAGTGTATTGATTACCTCTTTAAATAAAAGTATACAGGGGTTAAGATGAGGCCAATAGCCGTAAATGTCTATATTCTCATGATGTTCTTGGCCTACCTGATACGTAGGGCAGGAACAGTTTCAATGAATGAAAAAGTTAAGATGATTGAATTTTTAAGTTATATGGCTGTTAACCCCGACTCTAGAATAGAGGAACATGAGGGTGGAGCGACTCTGTTAGGAGAAGCGATGCGATGCCAACCATCGCAAGTCGGCCGTTTACTAGCTCTGTCTCAGGCTTCCAAAAACCCTGAACATAGCCCTCATCCTTAGGATTCGCCGCTGTTCCGAGGAACGCCAAACTGGCAACAGCGACAGAAAGACCAATGTTATCATGGAACTGGGTACTGATGGAGTTACCAGTCATGATCTCATCAATCACAGCGGAAGTGAAACCAATCATAGCAGCACGACCATTTACACGCTCAGCGACGGAAAGAAAGTCATTGGGGCGCTCAATTGGCTTGAGAGGGGGTGCTTTTACAGAAGATAGGGTCTTCTTTTCAATCTTATTGGGTGTGAAGGAAGGCTTTGTGGACGCACGAATGAGAAGGCTCATTTCTGGATAAGATAAGATCCGAATCTTTAAGATCATTTAGAAAGATTCGCTTCCTTATCCATAATGTTCTTTAGTACATAAAGTTGTAAAAGTAAGCTGGTAACTGTGTAAAAAGTGAAATGACTGAAACCATATTGGTTGGTGTAATAGATTAACCAAGTAGTAGTGACGACGATACCAAAGATGATGGAGTTCTTGAACTTTACGTCCACGTCAGCGGAGTTTTCGAAATCCATATACATCTTGACAAGACCAGTCGCCAGGGCAGTGGATGCGATAAGATCACTGAATTTCATTTGTATCCTTATAGTATACAAACATAAAAATGGAAGTCATTCTTAAAAAGTTCGCTGGAAAGATTGACGCCAAGTCCCTCATCAAGACCGTTGAAGAAATCAAATCCGAATACATCGAGGATGGTTTTACCAAGGAGGATATCCCTCCTATTCTGGGCCGCCTCATGATGGAGAGCGTGAAATTCAAGAAGCTCCCCGGACCCCAAAAGAAGAAGCTCGTCATCGGCGTCCTGAACCACCTCATTGAACAGATTGATGATGGTGAGAAGGATTCTGAATTTGAGGTTGTCCTCAAGGCTATGGTTCCACCCATGGTTGATTCTTTCGCTGCGATGCTCAAGGCTAAGCAGGGTCTCCAAAAGTGCCTAAGTAAGTGGTTCCCATGCATCGCGTAATCAAAAAGTAACATAAGGGATAACGTCCAATCATGTTTATAATGAGATTTCCCTCATTAGAAACGATGATAACGTATGGAATATATACAGTCAAGGAACTGGAACGATTCGCCAAGGGACTTGTCCCAAAAAAGAAAGTTGTATGCCTAAGTGAGTGTAAACATTGCGATTTTGTTTATTCTGGTAATGTATGTCTTAACTGTCAAGTATGAAGTATTGTACGGTGAAAAGTACAATGTCTAGAGGACCTGAGGCTACTAGTAATAATCACATGTGTGCAGAGAGACAGCTCATACGCCGACTGTACAGAGAGTGTATCAGGAAAGGCTACAAACCTCATCAATTTAGTGACTGGTTACACAGGAAATATGGTCACTTAATTGTCTTTAGAAGAAATGTACACGGAGACGCTATATCATTACCCTGTGTGTTGTGTAGGAAAATGATAGAACGGTATGACATATGTTGGACGGCACATGATGGGGAACGATGGGTTCATAGTAAAAAGTCTGAACATTTACCGCCTTCATTACCGACTGCTAAGCAAAAAAGGATGTTAGGTTTTGGGAGTGATGATGAGACCCAACGCTGATTCAAGATTGTTGTAATCTCGTTTCAGTGGCTTGTTCCTCTTTAGTTTTAGCGCACTGTTGTTAGAAGACGCATTCTTGATCTCATCCATTTTCTTTGTGTTTGAGACGAAGGGTATCACATTATTGACCACTGGTTTCGTTACAATCTCCTTAGGTTTATCCTTATCTATAGTCTGATTTGACCTAAATTGTTCTATTGTTAGATCCCCACCGAACTCTTTTAATAGGAACCGATTGGGGGCGGGTTTTATATTTCCCAATTGGTTATACATCTTTTTGCGCATCATCACGATGTTCCCGCAAATGATACTACCTTTAGTAATCCCATGTCTATCGATAGCGAAGGACTTCATACAACTCCATGAGCAGAAGTTTCCACTTGTATCAAACCTATTCCTCTTCTCGTCATGTTTATAGGGCATACTTAAAGGCTCACCGTCAAATGAATGACAACACCACCAGCACCACATACCAATAATACACATTATTGTCTTTAAGCTAATCCATTGGTTATTATACCATCTACGTTGTACCTACACATATACTCAAGTTCCTTGTCTTCTTTGTGGGTGTAGGTGTACACTTTAATATCTTTTTGTCTGCAGTACATGATAAAGTTGTGATCGAGACATGTCCAATGTAAAAGCACCGCATTTACGTCTCGTGTTATGTACTCAAATTCATTTTCAGTAAATGTGGTCTCAAACGTAGAACCTTTTTGAAACATATGTGGAAGCGCGTAAATAAGTTTTCTATTAAAACTACAAAATGTTACGTTGCGTGTTGGCTTATCCTTGTAAAATTCTATGAGCGCCTCCACTATCTTAATGTTATTACCCTTAATGTCTAAAAGTAATATAGTGTCTCTGATTTCTGGAACATGTTCATATACATCCTTTAATGTACAGATGTTATGGTTTTTCACTTCATCCAGATTCATATCACATACGAATTTTGAATCCACATATACATCATGAAATAACACAATCTCTCCCGTAGCACATAGTTGTATATCTAACTCTATACCATCATACTTTCTAGACACCGCCTCATGTATAGCTTCAATACTATTATCCCTATATCTAATAGAATATCCTCTATGTGCTATATACCTCATTACTTAAAGATAAACCAATCCTTTTAAGTAATGATTTTGAGTATAGATGTCGGAATAAGAAATTTAGCGATGTGTTTACTTGACGAAAAATGTGGAAACTTGGTTAGAGAGTGGGACGTCTCTGGGGTTCCACCGGAACATAAAGATGGTCTTTATATATCCCTTCGTGATCACCTCGATGACCGTCCATGGGTACTCACAGCTGATACAGTTCTCATAGAAAAACAACCCGAACGTAACAAGAAAATGGTGAGTGTCATGCATTTTCTTTATGCATATTTTATCATAAAATCACCCAACTGTGAGACAATCTTATATGATGCGCGTCACAAGATTCCAGATGTCGCCGGTCCAGGTAAGGCACAGTACAATAAAAGGAAGAAGGTTTCCATAGAGAGATGCGAAGCTTTTATCCGTGATGGACCTACCAACGCACATTGGTTACCCGTATTCGAGAAATCAAAGAAAAAAGATGATCTGGCAGACACTGTAATGCAAGCCTTATCTTTTGTAAACAGAGTTGAAGTGACTCCAGCCTCTAAAAAGAAGAAGACCACTAAGCTTGTGGCTCGACGACCCAATGAAAATCAAAAAATGACAAAATACTCAAAATCAAATTTGGCGTGGATTTTTCTAAACAAACCCGAATGTGAGTGTCTAGAAAACAATAAAAGATTTATGAAAGATCTCAAAAGATACTACCGAGATCTCAACGACTTAATTAAAGATTTAAACGGATAGATATGTATAATGAAGAAAGTTTTGGATCATGGATTCGTTGAACTCATAGATCACATGCCTCAAGAGAACCTAGATAAGGCTATCGTTGATGGTGCCCGTGTTAGTTACCAAACAGGTACAAAGACGACACGGGGAGATCGTGGTCTTATCCGTTATCTTATCCGAAACTGGCACACGTCACCTCTAGAACTCGTAGTATTCAAATTTAGGATCAAGGCTCCGATCTATATCGCACGTCAGTGGCTTAGACATAGAACAGCTTCGGTTAATGAGATGTCTGCTCGGTACTCCATCGTTGACGAAGAGTACTACGAACCAGAGGTTATGCGTGGTCAATCCGCAGTGAATCATCAAGGCTCTGAGGGTGTGGTTGAACTTGATGAGACACTCAGTCAAGCTGTGTCCGAGCAGTACAAACACGCTTTCAAATTGTATGAGCAGTTGCTGGAGAAGGGTGTTTGTAGAGAACAGGCGAGAGGTGTTCTCCCTCAATCAACCTACACCTCCTTCGTGTGGAAAATGGATCTACACAACCTCATGCATTTCTTACAATTGAGGATGGATCATCATGCCCAAAAAGAAATTCAAGAATATGCCACAGCCATCTATGAACTCGTCAAACCCCTAGTACCCCTATCCATGGAGGCATTCATGGACTTCCGTGTCAATTCTATGCAGCTCACAGGTCCTGAAATTGAAGCTATCGCGGATGGAAAAGTTATAGATTCACCAGGTGAGAGGAGAGAATTTGAAGAAAAGTTAAAACGGTTAAAAATTAAATGTCCTTAAATTACAACAAACACTATGTTCGCTATTACTGCATCCCCCACATGGTTCGCTAAAACTGACGACTTCAAGAAAGTTGGCAAGAAAATTCAAAAACAAAGACAATCAGAGGTAGACAGGATCAAGGATAAGATTGGTGACATCGCTCGTGAGGAGCGTAAGCGGGTCCAAGAGATCTTCAAGGAACATCGTGACATTCTTAAGAAGGACAAGGAAGCTCGCAAGAGCAGGAGCAAGAAGGCTAAATCGATCGATCTTTACGAAAAGTGATCCAAATAGCTGCGATTACAGGTATCAAAGCCAGCGGTGAATCACTCACTCTTTCTGCCAATAAAGCGCATATCACACTGTATTGAACTACCCGTATTTCTTGCCTTGTTTTGATCATAGATCTTTTCATCGCTGCTCTCGATTTCTCCAAACCGAGAACAGCCGAACTTATCTTTCCAACCTTCGAGGGAATCTCAGCCGTATTCATGAGAATCTTACTGAAATCTATAGACTCCATAAACTGCTCTTGTATCATTGGCTCTAGATATGTGAAATAGTTAAAGTCTGGATCAAGTTGAATACAGATGCCTTCTATGAGTGAGAAAGACTTCGCAAGGTACACGAAGCTTGTTGGTACAACGAAAGGTTTCTCCATCGCTAACTCTACAGCGAGTTCATCATTCATGATAGCCCCACCATCTAGGGTTTCCAGGTAGCCAAGTATATTTTCAAAGAACAGTTCAATATCAGATACATCCGATGATGTTGGTACAATAACACCCAAACCAATCAGGATTTTCACTATACTCGATGTATCTCGTTGAATGACACCCAAAAATAAATCACCAAATCCCTTTTTCAGTTCATCACTGAGTTTTATGAGTAGACCAAAGTCATAGAATACCAATTTTCCATTCTTCGATACTCCCAAGTTTCCGGGATGTGGATCGGCGTGGAACAAACCAGTTTCCATAGTTTGAATAACATACGAATTTACAAGGGCTTCACAAACTTTCTTCTTGTTAATCTTCTTACTCTTAATTTCAGTAATCTTATCTGTTGGTACATATTCCATCACAATCATTTCATTGGTACAATACTTCTTATACACACGTGGGATCTTAATCCAATCTACATCTTTCAGTGATCTTCTGAACTTTATGGCATTTTCCACTTCTTGTACATAATCTGTTTCTCCCAACAGATATTCAATCGAGTCGTTGAGTACAAAGTTTGAACTCGAACCAGTATCGATACCAATAGACTGTACGAAGTTCAAAATCTTACGAACAGTGTTTGTATCAGACTTCATGATGTCATAGATCCCGGGTCTTTTTAATTTTACAACAACCTGCTTACCATTATACAGCGTAGCTTTATGAACCTGACCAATGCTAGCAGATTTAAATGGAACCTCGTCAAAATCTCTGAAAATGTCGGTGTTTATGACGTCTTTTACAAGATTATAATCAAAGGGTGGTACATTATCTTGAAGAGATTCCAATTCTCGTGTAAATTCGGGAGGGTACAGGTCACCTCTCGTACTCGCAATCTGTCCTAATTTTACAAACGTGGGGCCAAGTTCCAAAAGCTCATTCTTCGTCCATCTCCCGAGCTCCGCCTTATCTTCGGTGAACTTCTCTTTCCAAATATATTTGGCGGCAAATTTCCAAGTTTTCACCTTTTGATTTGGCGGTAATTTGACAGGTGGCGTCCCCGTATTAGCCTTGCTGAGTACAGACAGCATATCTTACATTAAGAGTATACTTTTTTCTATAAGTATGAAAATATCTTAGGTGTTTAAAATATCTGTTAAAAGTAGAATGAATTTTCACATTGTTGGCGCCGGTCCAACAGGGCTGTCCCTTGCATGGGAAATTCTACGGTCGGGCGACCACAGCGTTACCATTTATGACAGGAAATTGTCAGCAGGTGGTTCTTGGTGGGAGCCTGATATTGAGACCCGTGACCTTCACGCACACAGAATTCTTTTTGATCGAGCATTTGTAAATA